>Ga0182024_10000308_pt1 | contig 122472 bp, 102 predicted proteins | sample P32metaG_FD_120480 | JGI IMG/M metagenome (GOLD analysis project Ga0182024, IMG submission 120480) | Permafrost microbial communities from Stordalen Mire, Sweden - P3-2 metaG (Illumina Assembly) | ecosystem: Environmental > Terrestrial > Soil > Wetlands > Permafrost | place: Sweden: Stordalen... | reverse complement strand
TTAGATCGTCATCGCATGATATCCTCCATCGACGACGATTTCCGATCCAGTTATAAACCCGCCCGCGGCCTCGCTCGCCAATAAAAGTGTCGCGCCCACAAGTTCGCGCGCCTCGCCGAAGCGCTTCATCGGCGTGTGCCCGAGGATCGAGGCCACGCGATCGGAAGAAAGTATCTTGCGATTCTGCTCCGCCGGAAAGAATCCCGGGACTATAGTATTTACCCGCACACGGCTGGGCGCCCATTCGCGGGCGAGATTCTTGGATAGATTGTGGACAGCCGCCTTCGTCGCCGAATAGGTGAATACCCGCGACAGCGGAACGATGCCGGACATCGAGCCCAGGTTGATGATGGATCCTCCGTGACCCCGTTCGACCAGATATTTTCCAAACACCTGGCAGCCGAGGAAAACTCCCTTAAAATTGACGCGCACGATCCGGTCGAACTCATCCTCGGCGATTTCAAAGAAAGGCGTGGCGGAGTTCACGCCCGCTCCGTTGACCACGATGTCGACCCGGCCCGACCTTGCGACGACGGCGTTGAGCAAGCCCTGGATCTGGGTCTTGTCGCTTGCCTCGGCCGGCAGAAAATAACCTTTCCCTCCGGCCGCCTTGATCCTTTCGAGCCGCGGCACGGCCTTGGCCTCGTTGCGGCCCACCAGCACGGCTTCCGCTCCCGCGGCAGCCAAGCCCTCGGCCATGGCCCCGCACAGCTCGCCGGTCCCGCCGATTACCACCGCCACCTTGCCCGCAAGAGAAAACAGGGAATCGAGAGTGTCGCTCATAAACAGAGCAAACGTATGGGGAAGCTTGCGCCTTTGCGATAGGAAACAATAAGATGCTCCCCAATGGCGCGCATCCCCCTCGAGGACAATTTTGCGGACGTTATCGGCAAGGCGCAGCGAGGGCTGCGCATCAGCGACGCGGACCTTGGGGCTCGGGCAGAGGTGAGCCTCGCCGATCTCGCGGCGGTGAAGTCAGGGCAGCTTATCGACGCGGTGATCCGGCGCGTCGCGCGACACCTGCGTTTGAACCCCGACGCGCTCGAGGCGCTGGCGCACCAGCGCTGGTATCCGGAAGCGCCGAATTTCCGAAGCGGATTCGCAATGTTCAATACGCCGTACGAGGACATGACGGTGAACAGCTATCTCTTGTGGGACCCGAGGTCGCGCGCGGCCGCCGCATTCGACACAGGCGCGAGCTGCGAAGGCATGCTCGATCTCGCGCGCGCCGAGAACCTGAAAATCGGCTACGTCTTCCTCACCCATACGCACGAAGACCATGTGGCCGATCTGCCCCGCCTGGTCGCCGAGACGGGCGCCGAAGTGTGGTCGAGCGAGCGGGAGCCGGCCGGCATGCCCGGAGAGAAGACATTCAAGGAAAACGCTCACTTTCATATCGGACCCCTGGCAATAAAGACGCTCCTCACCTGGGGCCACTCGCCGGGGCTTACGACCTTCTACGTGACCGGCCTGAGCTGGCCGCTCGCGATCGCGGGCGACTCCCTATTCGCCTCCTCGATCGGTGGAAGCGCCTCGCATTTCGCCGATCAATACAAAAACGATTGCGAAAAGATATTCACGCTGCCGCGCGACACCGTGCTCGCCTGCGGACACGGGCCGTTGACGACCGTCGGTCAGGAAAAGGAGCACAATCCGTTCTTCGCCCGTTAGAAAGGGCCCAATCCTCTTTCGCGCCGTGAAACGCCGGCGCGTTGTGCGAAAGCCTTGCGGCTTCCGCTACGTAGCACAATGCGCCAACGTTCCGCCGCTGTAGCGGAAGCCGCAAGGCTTTCGCGAGACGCCCCGAGTCATATGACAAAGTGTTTGCCCGCGTCCCCGCCCATCCGCATAAGATGGCCTTTTTCAACATGAACGTTCACCCTTCCAGAGACGAGTTTGGGAAGCTCGCGCTTCAGGGTAACGTCATTCCGGTATATGCGGATTTAATGGCGGACTTTGAAACCCCGGTTTCCGTCTATGCCAAGCTCAAGGACCGCGGGCCCGCGTATATCCTGGAATCGGTCGAAGGCGGCGAAAACCTTTATCGCTATAGTTTTATAGGATGCCGTCCGCGCATGGTCATCGCGAGCGGACCCGAGACGACCGAGATACGCAGGCCGGGTAAGCCTCCCGAGAAAATCCCAACGCCGCTGGACCCCCTGGAGCTGATACAGCGGGAGCTCGATGGGCACAGGCCCGTCAAACTGCCCGGGATGCCCCGATTCACGGGCGGCGCGGTCGGCTATATAGGTTACGAATACATCACGCGCATCGAACCCACCGTACCCGCGGCCCCGGCTGACACGCTCAAGATTCCTCTCACCTACTTCATGCTCTCGGACACCCTCGTAGTGTTCGACCGGGTGCGGCAGACACTGCGCTTGTGCGTGAACGCTCACCTCCCAGCCGAGACCGGACCCGGCGTGGACGAGGCCTACGCGGCCGCGGTCGCGGAGCTTGAGAGCCTTTACGCCATCCTGCGCCAGGCAAGCGAGCTCGCTCCCGCCCCCGTGGTGGAGACGCCCGCTGTGTCGGTCCCCCCGGGGAATTTCACACGGGAAGCCTTCGAGCGCGTCGTTTCCGACGTCAAAGAATACATCCTTGCCGGCGACATTATCCAGGTCGTGCCGTCGCAGCGCTTCACACGGAAGTTCGAGCAAAGCCCCCTCGATTTGTACCGCGCCCTTCGATCGGTGAATCCGTCGCCGTACATGTTCATCCTCGACACGGGCGATTTCTCAATTGTGGGGGCATCTCCAGAGGTTCACGTGCGCCTGACCGATGGCCTCGTTGAAATTCGCCCGCTCGCGGGCACCCGCAGGCGCGGCAGTACGGTGGCGGAAGACCTTGAGCTTGAAAAGGAGCTCATGGCCGACGCGAAGGAGCGCGCGGAGCATCTGATGCTTGTCGATCTCGCCAGAAACGACATCGGCCGCGTCTGCGCATTTGGCACCGTGCATGTTCCCGAACTCATGGTGGTGGAGCGCTATTCCCACGTGATGCACATCGTATCCCAGGTCGAGGGCCGGATTGCGCACGGCCGGACCGCGTTCGACCTTATGCGGGCGACTTTCCCCGCGGGCACGGTCAGCGGCGCCCCAAAGATCCGGGCGATGCAGATCATCGCCGAAAAGGAGCCGGTGCAGCGCGGATTTTACGCCGGAGCGCTCGGCTATTTCAGCTACGATGGGAACCTGGACTCTTGCATCATGCTGCGCACGGCTCTGGTGAAGGACGGCCAGGTTCACATCCAGGCCGGCGCCGGTATCGTCGCCGATTCCGATGCCGCCGCCGAATACCAGGAAACGGTCAGCAAGGCGTCCGCCCTGCTGAAGGCCGTGGATATGGCGTCGCGATTTTAGACTGTCTGCAGCGGCGCGGCGGCGCGTTAAAGTATCACGCGGCGTGTTACTCTAATATGGGAGACATCTCATTGAATGCGCATTACATGCGCGCGTGATGATGGATTTCCGCCATAAAAAGCAACTTATCAGTCACCTCTTTGTCTATAATGGGAGCTTATCTTTAATAAAAGCCGCAACAATGTGCGCGTTTTGTGCGTTAGCATCAGGTAAGAAGATATTCGGTGGTTTAGCCCCGGACCGGGCGCTTGCATTTATATCACGCCAGGACCGCCACCGGCCATCGTCCAACAGTCACGAAGATCACGCCATGGCGATTAACTCCCAGTTGCATCACACTGCGAACGAGGGAGATGGTGTTAGATCGATGACAAACATTGATGGTCCGCCTTCGTTTTTGGAAAAGCCGGAGCCCATTGCGGTTGAGGCCCTTCCGCTGGAACGCAGCAATCTGCAGCTTTATTTGCAGGAAATCGGGAAAACACCCCTCCTGACGATTGGCGAAGAGGTCGTGCTGGCCCGTCGCATTCGCCGCGGCGACAAGGCGGCGCGGGATCACATGATCCGGGCCAACCTCCGCCTGGTTGTGAAAATCGCGATGGATTACAAGGATTTCGGGCTTCCTCTGCTGGACCTGATCAGCGAAGGAAACATCGGGCTCATAAAAGCTGTGGAGCGCTTCGATCCGCGCAAGGGTGGAAAGCTTTCGACGTACGCGGCTTGGTGGATCAAGCAGTCCATCAAGCGGGCCTTGGCCAACCAATCGAAGACGATCCGGCTGCCGGTGCACCTGGTCGACAAGATTTCGCGCATGCGCAAGACCGCGATGCAACTGTCCGAACGCCTCGGGCGCGAACCCTCGAATGAGGAACTCGCCGCCGAGCTCCAGATTCCGACGTCCAAGGTCGCCCATCTGAAGTCCGTGAGCGTCCGGCCGGCTTCGCTGGATGCGCCGGTCAGCGACGAAAACGATTCGACGACTTTCGGAGAGATCGTCGGCGACGACAACGCGGTGAGCCCGTTCGACGGTCTGAGCGAAAAGAATCGGAGCGCCGACCTGCACGCCATGGTCGAATCGCTGGACAGGCGCGAAGCGGAGATCATCCGTTTCCGCTTCGGGCTGGATGGCCGCGACGAACTGACCCTCGAGGAGGTCGGCAAGCATTTCAACGTCACGCGCGAGCGCATCCGGCAACTCGAGCACATCGCGCTGACAAAGATGCGCAAGGCGATGCACCGCAATGAATCGATCCGCTCGACCGATGAGCTCGAGCAGGAGGAGCGCTCGCGCAAGAGGATGGACGTGATCCGCGAGTTTATCGAGGCGAAGAGCCGCAAGTCGCGGTCCTGAATAGGGCCGGGGCGACCCTTCGGCGGCAAACGATCTGCGTTTGCGCGCTTGCCCGGCGGGTAAGGCGAACGTGGTATTGCGGGCGCAACCCGCCATGCAAAAGAACGCCTTCTCTCCGTGACCCCCCTCGCCGCGGAACTCTTCGACTACCCGCTCCCGCCCGAGCTGATCGCCCAGGAGCCGTCCGCCCGCCGCGATCAGTCCCGTCTGCTCGTCGTCGACCGCACGGCCCACTCCGTTGAGCACCGTGTGTTTGCCGATTTGCCGGAGCTGCTTCGCCGGGAAGACGTTCTTTTTCGAAATAACGCGACCGTAATTCCCGCCCGATTGCGGGCGCACCGTCCGACCGGCGGCCAGGTCGAGTGCCTTCTGCTTGAGCGGATCGATCCCGGCGCCGGACCTTCGCAAAAATCGGAATTCTGGCGCTGTCTTTTGAAGCCGGGCCGCAAGCTGCCCGCCGGCTCCACTTTTATCGGAGCGGGAAACGCTTTCAGCGGCGAGATCGCCGCTGTCGAGGATGAAGGCGTGGCGCTGGTCCGATTTCAGACTCCCGGCGGCGAGTCCATGGTCGCGGTCGCCGGACGCTTCGGCGAAATGCCCCTGCCTCCCTATATCGAGCGAAAAGACGCATCTCATCGAAACGAGGACCGCGTGCGCTACCAGACTGTCTATGCGGATCCCGCGCGCCCAGTCGCGGCCGCAGCCCCGACGGCAGGCCTTCACTTTACTCCCGAATTGCTCGCCGCCCTCGATGCAAAAGGCGTGCGCACGGCCGACCTCACCCTTCACGTCGGCCTGGGAACTTTTCGGCCAATCGCCGCCCCCACGATCGAAGGACATCGCATGCACAGGGAGACCTACGAGCTTCCCGCCGCCGCGCAACGCGCCCTTTTTCCAAGCGGGTCCGGAACGCCGGGCCGGCGCGTGGCGGTTGGAACGACGAGCGTACGGGCGATCGAGGACTTCCTGTCCACGCACGATTCGCCCCTGGACAGCGCGCACATCGCCTCGACCGCCATTTTCCTCCATCCTCCGTGCGTCTTCCGGGGAATCGATGCGCTGATCACTAATTTTCACCAGCCCCGCTCCACCCTTCTTTGCCTCGTCGCCGCATTCCTCTCGCCCGGCTCGACGGACGGGGTGGCCTGGATCAAGGAGATCTACGCCGAGGCCGTCGCTCGCCGGTACCGATTCTTTAGCTACGGCGACGCGATGCTAATCCTATGAATTAATCCTCTTTGCCTGGGCCTGGGCGCGTAGGCACAACTCCGCAGCCTTGAATGCATGGGATTGGGTCATCGCATTCTCGGTGCGGTTGAGGCAGTCGAGGATCAACTGGCCGAAGAATCGGAAGCCGACCTTGCCGGCCACGGGGAGATGGTGTTCGCCCGAATCGTCGACGAGGTACACGTGGTCGCCCGTCTTCTCCCGGCCGACATCGATGTACTTGCGCAGTTCGATGTAGCCGTTCGTTCCGAGGATGACCAAGCGTCCGTCGCCCCAGGTGCCAAGGCCAGCGGGGGTGAACCAGTCCACCCGGATATAGTTCGACGATCCGTTGTCGCCGAGAAGCGAAGCCTCGCCAAAATCCTCGAACTCCGGCTTGTCGGGATTCCCGAAATTTCCGACGGCGGCGTGCATCACGGTCGCGTCCTTTGCGCCGGAGAAGGTGAGGAACTGCTCGAACTGGTGGCTTCCTATGTCGCAGAGGATGCCGCCGCATTTCGCCCGCTCGAAAAACCAATCGGGGCGGGCGGCTTTTCCGAGCCGGTGCGGGCCGAGGCCGAGCACATGGATCACGCGGCCGATCGCGCCGCGGTGAACGAGATCGGTCGCGAACATGGCCGACTCCACATGGAGCCGCTCGCTGAAATATACCATGTACTTGCGCCCGGTCGCGGAGACCACCGCTTTCGCGCGCTCGAGCTGGTCGAGCGCCGTGAACGGGGTCTTGTCGGTAAAATAGTCCTTGCCCGCCTCCATTACCCGGCAGCCGATCGGCCCGCGCTCGCAGGGAACCGCGGCCGCGGCCACCAGCTTCACGTCGCCGTCCGAAAGGATTTCATCGAACGAGCGCGCCACCTTGACCGACGGAAACCTCGCCTGGAACGCCTCGACCTTTTTCGGATCGGGGTCGTAGACCCATTTAAGGACGGCACCGGCCTCCGTCAGCCCGTTGCACTGTCCGTGGATGTGGCCGTGCTCCAGGTAGGCCGCGGCAACGGCAAATTCGCCGGGTCGAACCACGGGGTTCGGCTTGCCCTGGGGGGCATAAGTCATCCCGTCCGATTTCTCGCTCATTTGCTCGATTTGCGCGCCTGGCGCGTTTTTTTCCCAAGGGCCTTCACGGCAGTATCGACCAAAGCGCGGGCCTTCTTGTCCATGCGGTCGATAAACAAGATGCCATTAATATGGTCGACCTCGTGCTGGATGCACCGCGACAGCAGGCCGTTGCATTGAAGCACGTGCCTGTCTCCGCGTTCGTCACTGAATTCCACGGTGATTTCATCCGGTCTCGAAACATCCCCTCGTATCTGCGGGAATGACAGGCATCCCTCCTCCACAACGATTTGCGGCGTGCGTGGAGCTACCGTGACCTTCGGATTGACAAGGACAAGCGGCATAAAAAGCTCCTTCGGCGGCTTCGCCCCGTCGAGCTCCCAGGTGTATACAGCATCGCTTTTGAGCAAATCGATTACGCACAATTGAATCGGTTTGCCGACCTGCTGCGCAGCCAGCCCGATACCCTCGGCCGCGTGCATTGTTGCAATCAACTGCTCGGCAAGGTGTGCCAATGCGGCGTCAAACAGTGCGATTTTCTCGCCTTTGCGGCGCAAAATAGGATCGTTATAGTGAACAATTGGCAACGGCATCGGTCTATTAACCTTATATTAGCGTGATTTTCGCCCTTCGATTTCGCAAATCAATCGTCATAAAGCAATGAGCGAAATTCATCCGCGTGCACGCGCTCCCCTCGGCGCCCCAGTGGTGCTGGCCGTCGGTCTCTTGATCGCAGCCGCCGCATGGCTACTGCCCGCGAACCTGAAGTCGGTCGGTCCGGTCCTTCTGCGAGAGGCCGGATCGGGGACGCCTTCGCTTTCGGAATTCGGCCGGAGCCTGGTCGACGTCGAGAAGGTCGGCCCGGCGGAGCTTGTGTTGGCGGCCGCGCGCGCTTGCAACGATTCCCAGGCGCCCGCGCTCGCAAAGGCGATCGACGACCAAGTATCCCGCCAGCCTACGTTCGCGGCATGGGGCGGCTGGGACCCCTTCCTCGATCCAATTTTCAATCTTCGAAAACCGACGGGGCACGGCGCCGACACGCCCATCTTGACGTTGTTTATTCCGCAGGCCGCTCGCGACGCGCTGCGCACCTACCTCGCCGACTCGGGTTCCATGGGCGTGCAGGATCTGCTCGCTCTGCGCGGACTCACTTCGACAGGCCGCTTCGCCCCGGCGAACCGGCCCGGCGGCCAGCCGCTGGACGCCCTGATCCTGCTCTCCGCACTCCTTTACCAGGGCGATCACCTTTCCCCCTCGCTTGAGCGTGAACTCAGAAATCTTGCGGAAACGGCCGCGGCGCGGCGGGATCTCGGAGACCTCGGCAACTTCTATCTCGATCTGCTCTCGCTCGGACGCCGCCTCAACTGGACGCAGCTTGCCGAACTCCTTCGGCGCACCGACAGCATCCGTACCGTGGGTGAGTACGCGCAGCTCTCCCGAGCCGCGCCGAGCCGCTTCAGCGAGATCTACGCGGCGGCGCTATTTACGGACTCCGCCGACAAAGTGGCCGCCTATCTGCTCCAGTACGGCCAGGCGGGATCGGAAGACCTGCAGACGGCCCTTTCCTACGGGCAGGGCGCGGTGCAGCAGCTCCTGCTCCGCCAGGTTCCCGTCAACCGAAATGCCGGACCGGCGCTCAGCGACACGGCAGCCCTCGTCCTTTCTCATCCCCAGCTCATGCTGGCTATCAAGTACCTCGGCTATTTTCTCGGTCTGCTCTTGATCATAAGGGGCCTCGATCGCTTGGTCGTCACACCCGGGATCGGGCGGGGCGCCCTGCCTGTCCGGGCGAGCGTTCTCGCCCTCGGGCTTGCGGCCCTGTTCATCATCTCCACCGAGCCATTCCTTCTTCGCGCTTCGGCGCCCTCCCCCGACTACCAGTTCCATTTGCGCCTGCCCATGCTCGCCGTCTCCGGCGCGCAGCCCGCGGCAAATGCCCCTGTACAATCCCAATTTGCCACTATGAATACTTCCACAATCGTCTCCATCGCCTTCTTCGCACTTCTCCAGGTCGTGATGTACTTCATCTGCCTGAAGAAGATCAACTCGATCTCCGACGAAGACGTGCCTTCGGTGCTCAAGCTCCGCCTCATGGAAAATGAGGAGAACCTTTTCGACAGCGGCCTGTACGTCGGAATGATGGGCACCGCCGCCGCCCTTGTCCTGCAGGTGCTCGGAGTCATCGCGCCCAACCTGCTAGCCGCCTACTCCTCCAATCTTTTCGGCATCGTCTGCGTGGCCCTCGTCAAGATCAGGCATGTGCGCGCATTCAAGCGGCAGCTCATCCTTGAAAACGAGAGCCAAGCGAGGGCTACATGAACAAGACTCTGCTTCTCTTCATAGTCGACTTCCTCTTCCTGAATCTTATCGCGCTCACGCGCTGGGAGAGTGCCGAACCGGTGCGCCCGGTCACGCGACCGGCGCCCTCTTCGGTGGCTGCAAACGCACCGACGAGCCAGGACCAGGATCTGGTGGACGTCATGCGCCAGTCGCTCGCCGATGAGGAGCTGACCCGGCAGGATCTCGAGCGTAAGCTCTCCGCGTCCGGTCAGACCCTCGCTCAGCGCGAGCAAAATCTCTCGGCGGCCCAGAGCGAACAGGCGCGCCTGTCCGCCGCGCTCGGGCAATCCCAGCAAAGCGCCGCCGAGCTCGGCAAGGAAGTGCAGGTCGCCCAGGAAGAAACGACTTTGACCAAAGACCAGATCGCCCAGCTCGAGCGGGAGCTCGCGGACAAGGCCGCCGAAGCCGAGCGCCAACAGGCGGCTCTCGCCCAACAGCAGCAGGCTCTCGCCCAACTCCAGAAGGAGCAGGCGGATTCCGGCAAGAAGATCGAGGCCCTGACGATGGCGGTGGTCGTTGGGGAGTCGGAAAAGCAGCAGCTCAAGGATCAGACCGTCCAGCTGCAGGACCAGGTGCAAACCGAACGCGCGGAGCGCATCCAGGTGCAGGCATCGACGGCAAAGCTCGCGCAAGGCGTGGGCCAGTTGGCCGAGCAATCCGGGGCATTGACCCAGGAAATCCGGTCCAATCGGCCGATCAATGCGAACGTGCTTTACAGCGATTTTCTCGCCAATCGCGTTCAGACCGACTTCACCGCGAGCCGCAAGGGCCTGTTCGGCGAAGTCAACCGCTCCAAGCAAACGCCCACGGTCTTTGTGACGGACGGGACGCAGGTGTACGCCATTCTCCATATCGAGGACACTGTCTTTTCCTATTGGAATCCGAACTACGACTGGGATAAATTTGGCGTGAGTTTCGACAAGCCGTCCGGCTACCAAACAACCGCGGGCTCCCTCAAGTTTCTCTCGGTCGACCCCCGCGTCGTTGCGGTGCCAGTCGACGCCTCCCAGGTGGCCGCCCTCGGGGCGAAGGTCTATCCGCTCGCCACCGATCCATTCAAGTTTCCCGATGCCGTCCTGATCAGCGGAGACAAGGGCTATGGGGAAGTCGGATTCAAACTCGATCCTTCCCATCCCGGGTATGTAAAATTGGACAACCGGTTCTTCAAGCGACTCTTCGGCGATTTTTCGCCGTCGCGCGGCGATCTCGTCTTCAGCCACACCGGCGAATTCCTCGGCCTCATGGTCAACAATACCTACTGCGCCCTTGTCCGCGACTTCAGCGCAGTTCAAACCCTTCCAACCGGGGACGACGTCGCCGCCGAAAAGACAGCCAGCCTCCTCGACACCCTCGGCGCTCATGTCCAAGCAATGCCGCCGGGGCTGCAATAGGCCTTGTATGGTTCGGGTTTGCGGTCGGCTCCGGCGATTGATTTGAACTGGGGGGATGGCTGCCCCGCCCGACATCCTTTGGATCGTGACCACGCAATGGCGTGCGCAGGCGTGCGGCTATGCCGGCGATCCCAATGCGAAGACACCCCGGCTGGACGCGCTTGCGGCGCACAGCATCGATTTCACCCAGGCGGTGACCCCCCATCCCTTCGGTCCGTTCGCCCGCGCGGCCCTTTTGACAGGCATCCGCTCGCCTGAGAACGGCATCCGCGAATATTATGATTCGCTGCCCGAAGGAGTGCGCACCCTCGCACACAATCTCGGCGAGCACGGGTATTCGACCGCGTTCTTCGGCAAATGGCATTTGGCCAAGCGCGATCCTTCGGAAGCCCTGGTGGGCGAGGCCCACGCAAAAATAATCGTGCCTCCGGAGTCGCGCGGCGGCTTTGAGCTCTGGGAAGGCTTCGAAAGCGGCTTCCTCTTGAATGACCCGTGGCTGCACGGCACCCGGCTCGATCAGCCGGAGCGCTTCGAAGGCTACCAATCCTCCGTCCTTTGCGAACGCGCTTCCGATTGGATCCGCTCCTCCCATTCCCGCCCCTGGTTTTGCGTCGTTAGTCTGGAGGCGCCCCACCCGCCTTACGACGCCCCTGCTCCCGGCGCCGTTCGCCGTGACCCCCGGGAAATTGTCCTGCCGGGGAACGTGCCACGTGGAGGAGACGCGGAGGCCCGCGCCCGGCGCGAGCTGGCGGGATATTACGCGCATATCGAAGCGACGGACAGGGCGGTCGGCACCCTGATCGACGCCGCGCCGTCCTCCGCCGCAATCGTTTTCACATCGGTTCACGGCGACATGCACGGCGCTCACGGGCTCTTCCGCAAAGGCTGGCCCTATGAGGAAAGCCTGCGGGTGCCGCTCCTAGTCCGGCTCCCGTCCGGCGAAATAGCCAGAAAGGGGATCAAGACCCGGCAGGCAGCCACCCTTGTCGATCTCCCCGATTGGACATCGGCGTGGGCCGGGATCGCCGACCCGTATACGGCCGAGTGCGCACAAAGCGCTCTTTCGCCCGACGTCCAGTGGATTTCGATGCCGTCCGCCGTTCCCGTGCCGCTTCAATGCGACCGCCCCTGGCGCGGCCTCCGTACACCGAGGCGAAAACTCATCCTTAACGAGGACGGCACTCCCTGGCTTTTTTTCGATCTGGAGTCGGACCCGCTTGAAATGAACAACCTCATTTCGGACCGCGCCCGAGCCGAAGAAATGCAGGAGTTGTCGCGGCTGATCTGAAGGTGCCGGCTCAATCGAGCCGCGTTTCGAAATGGACCCTTTCAGACGCGCTCGCGGCGGCGGTTCCAAGCCGTTAAATCGGAATGACGAAAGCGCCCGGAATCCCCGTGTCTAGGGTCGCGAGTTTAGCACCTTGCGCATCGGCAAGCGCGAACAAGTGGGCATCGGTGGTTCGATCCGCGCTCTTGCACCACATCGGCAATTTTGTCCCACGCCCGTCGTCGGGGACGAACGAATGGGCGTTGCCGAGGCTTGCGAGCATTCCATCGAGCGCTACGCAGGCTTCCTTGACGGCGACCGCCCCGGCGGCCCTTTGCACGGACACTCGGATAAATCCAAGCTCTGGGATGGGCGAAGTCAGGAATTGAGTGTCTGGCTGGCTGCGTTCGCGACCAATCCATCGAGCAATGCGCTCATGACCGGAATGTTCTTTCCACCCCCAGGCCACCAACAGGTTGACATCGAGCAGATATTTCACGGGAAGTCCGCCAGCATATCCCGAACCGTCTCAGTGGTAAGCGGCCGCGCTCCCGCCGGAGAGGAAAATATCATCACCCCGGTGTGCTCACAGCGGAGCCGGCGCACCCGCCTGGGCGTCCTCCCGCCGTTTAGGGCGCGTCTGCGAACATATTCCGAAAGGGTCATCCTCTTTCCCCTTGCCTCCGTCCGAATTCGGCGGGCCTCGTCGATAGTGACCTTGAAAGTTAGCGTTGGCATGGTATTACCGTATTACCACACCGTGGCATTATCAAGCCGTTTCTTTGGGCCTTGGATCGGGTCAATCGCCGGTCCAAAAGGGGTAAGTTCTAATGAGGAGAGGCTTGTGCAAGCACAGCCAATTAGTGACATCTAACATCCCATATCCCACAAAAATGAGATTTACTATGCTGCGAATCGTTTGGGCGGCCGCCTTATTCGGCGTCGTGCTTCATTCCCTCGTGATGGCCGCCACGCCAACCGGGAATGCCATTGACGTCGCAGTGCCTAGTTCGGTCCATTTCCGCCTCCTCAAGGATATCGCCTATCAGAGCGCGGAACCGAAGGAGCTGGCCGATATTTACCTGCCGCTCAATGCGTCGGCGATGACCGGACTCACCCCTGCCTGTACACGTGTCTGACGCAGACCTTGCATTTTATTGTTGCTGACGCACTCGGGCATGTTTTCAGTGCCGTCAATGAATCGCCGAGCCCCCAACGCTTCTCTTTCGCGCCACAGTGTGGCGTGTGCGAAAGCTATGTGGGCACGAACCACGGCTCGGCGATTATCCATGTAACGACCAACCCTATTTTGGTCCAATCGCCGAGCCCGACTCCCACCAGAGTCGGGCTTTTTATTTCTAACCGAACTCCCATCAACCCTAAGCAAAACTTATGTCCCCGCGATCATCGGTCCGTATTCGTTCGTTCCGCATATCCGATTACGATGAGGTCTATGCCCTCTGGAAGAAAACCGAGGGTGTCGGCCTCAACATTTCCGACCGGCGGGAGGCGGTTCGGCGTTTTCTTAAGAGGAATCCCGAGCTCAGCCTTGTTGCGACGTCCGGCGGCCGCGTGATCGCCGCGGTGCTGTGCGGTCACGATGGCCGGCGCGGGTATTTGCATCACCTTGCCGTCGCACGGACGTGGCGGCACCAAGGAGTGGGACGGACGTTGGTCACAGTCTGCCTGGAGAAACTCCGGTTAGAAGGCATTCCCAAGTGCAACCTTTTTCTCTTCACAAGCAACATACCGGGTCGGGCATTTTGGCGGCGTCTGGGGTGGAATATCCGAGCCGATCTTCGGCTCGTGCAGCGGGGAACTTCGGCCGAACCCGGTTCCTCCCGCCCGAACTGTTGAGCTCGAAGCCCGATGCATGCAACGCACCGAAACCAGTCTCTTTTGAAACGGAATGCACTAAATAAAGTATGACCCCTGACCTATTTTTTCTAAGTCCCTTCTCGGTGGTTTTGATCTCACTCGACCTTTATCTTCGATGACGAGCGTGAACAACGGCCGTCAGGCCAAACCCCCTCCGACCGTTGCATTCATTTTTGCTTTTGCGGCCGTCTATATAATCTGGGGATCCACTTATCTGGCCATTCGGATCGCCGTGTCGGTGCTGCCGCCGTTTCTTCTCGCAGGCGCGCGATTCCTTCTCGCGGGTCTGATTCTTGCCACATGGCTCGCGGCTACACGCGGCTTTCGTCCCACCCCGCGGCAAATACGCGATAACGCGTTGATTGGCGCGCTCCTCCTGGCGGGAGGCAACGCTATGATTGTATGGGCCGAGCAATCCATTCCGTCCGGGGTTACAACGCTGATCATTTCTGTGAATCCTCTGCTGTTTGCCCTAGGCGATTGGGCGCTGCCCGGCGGCAAGCGCCCGACCACCTCAACAATTTCTGGGATCACGCTAGGCTTTGTCGGACTATTGCTGCTGGCGGGGCCGGGTGGAGCAGCAGCGGTCGATTTGCGGCGTTGCGGGGGAATCCTCTTCGCATGCATCTGCTGGACGGCAGGATCGCTGTACTCGCGCTATGCGCGGGAGCCGGCCGAACCACTTGTCGGCGCGACGGTGCAAATGCTCTGCGGTAGTATCCTGATACTGCTAATCGGGCTGGCCAATGGCGAGGCGTCACATTTTGCATGGACGCAAGTGACTGGCAGCGCCGCGGTCGCCTGGGCATATCTCGTCGTGGCAGGATCATTGATCGGGTACCCGTGCTACGTATGGCTGCTCAAGCACAGCACGCCGGCGCGCGCGTCCACCTACGCTTATGTCAATCCGGTCGTCGCTGTTTTTCTCGGTTGGCGCGTCCTCGGCGAACCGATCACCGCGCGGATTCTGTTCGCATCAGCAGTGATCGTCGTTGGCGTAGCGATTATCACATGGCAAAAAGCGCGGCTGGAGAAGCTCAAGTACTAGACCGGATCGACGGGTAATATTTTGAGTTCTGACCGCAGGCAATTGCAAGAATCCCAAACGACCGGCTAATTGCTCACCCATGCCAAGAAATTCGGTGTGAATCCAATTACGTCCGGAGCTACGCCCATTCCCCGGGGTACCAGTCTCCGCACGCGGGGATTGGGGCGTCCAAAGCTCCACCCAGCCGGGGTTCGGGAAAAGCGCAAAGAAGTAATGCCATGGCTCTTTGGAATGATTAATGCTCTGATATGTTTTCATCGATGAAATCATGCTCGATGGCAAACGAACGCGGACGGTCACTCGCAGCGTAACTTGGGACTATGCCGAAGTCCTGGGAGCCATATTGCTTGTCACTGTGGGCGGATGTCTTACGCCCCTCAACTATCGAGCGTTGGGTTTCGTTTATCTGCTTGCGGTCATTGGGCTAAGCCTGCGGGTCAGGCGGTGGCCGGTTCTCGTCGCAGCGCTGTTGAGCGGCTTGGTCTGGGATTTCGTATTTGTGCCGCCACGGCTTTCGTTTTCGGTTCTTCATTTCGACGACACCTTGTTGCTGGGCGGGTACTTCGCCGTGGCACTGATGATAGGCAACCAGCTTGCGACCCTGCGCTCCGCCGATGAGCGGGCGAAGCTGCTCGCGGAATCCGAGCACATGCATCAAATCCTGCTCGACAGCGTTGCGCACGAATTGATGACGCCGATAGCCGTCTTTCGCTCCGCTGTGGATCAACTCGGCACTAACGATCCCGCCAGGCGGGAGTACTTGATCGGTGAGATTCGCATCGCCGCGCAGCGTTTGGATGATCTCGTCGCAAATCTGCTCAATCAGTCCCGTTTGGAATCGGGGATGCTAAAGCCGCAGCTCGATTGGTGCGACGGCCACGATGTGGTGTCCGCCGCCTGCCAGTCCGCGGGAAACTGGCTCAAGGGCCGGCCTCTCGCAATCAACATCCCTTCGGACCTTCCGATCTTCCAGGCCGACGCCGTGCTCATGGAACAGGCAATTGCCCACCTGCTGCGAAATGCGGCCATCCACACGCCTCCGCCCGGACGAATACAGGTGGAGGGTGGATCGAGCAAGGATTCCAAGCGCGTGTTCATCGCTGTCACCGATGAAGGCCCGGGCGTGCCCGCCGATCTGCGCACCAGAATATTTGATAAATTTGCCCACGGAACCACGGCTCGAAAGAGGGGGCTGGGTCTGGGGCTTTCCATCGTTCGCGGGTTTATGCGCGCACAAGGGGGAGATGTCTCGATCGAATCACCGCCAAAAGGAGGCGCGAGATTCACGCTCTTTCTTCCACTCGAGAAATGCCAGTCCGTGCCGGACGAATGAACGACCAAAACAAAGCCGAGGTCCTTTTGGTTGACGATGAGGAGCAGATTCGCCGTTTGCTGCGCTGTACCCTTGAGGATGACGGCTACGGTGTGCGGGAGGCTGAAAACGGCCGTCTTGCCTTGGGCGAAATTGCCCTCCGGGAACCCGATCTCGTCATCCTGGACCTGGGCCTGCCAGATACTCCTGGAATCGACGTTCTGCGCGCCATGCGCGTACATTGCTCGGTTCCGGTCCTTATCCTCACTGTCATCGGCCATGAGAAAAACAAGATTGCGGCGCTGGATTCGGGCGCCGACGACTATCTCGTCAAGCCATTCGGGAACGGAGAAATGCTCGCCCGTGTGCGCGCGCTTTTACGCCGGGTTCACCCGTCCCCGGAGGTCGACAGCCATTTCAGTTTTGGCCGGATCGAGGTCGATTTCGTCCGCAGTCGCGTCCTTTGCGACGGACGGATCGTCAAGCTGACCAACCTGGAGTACAAACTGCTGCAACTGCTGGTCGTGAATCACGACAAGGTTTTGACTCATCGCTATATTCTGAGTGAACTATGGGGGCCGCTGGCGGAAAAATACACGCATTACCTGCGCATCTATATTCTTCGGCTGCGTAAAAAACTGGGCGATGCCGTGGGGCCAACGGGCCATTTTCAGACGGAGTCTGGAGTCGGGTACAGATTCGTGAGCAAACCCGAGCCCGGAGATGGCGCCCTATAACAGCATGAAAGCGGCCGCCATTATGAGCGTAGGAGCAAGGGCTGAAACAAACAGCCAAAGCGCGGAAACGCCGCCGGCAAAGAACTTCTGGAGAATCGCCTGCCCCGCCGGATTGGGCGCGTTGGCAATGACTGTCAGGCCGCCGCCGGTGACCGCGCCGGCAACGACAGCTTGCTTCAGCACTTCCGTGAATCCCGGGGCAAGGGTGGCGAGATAGGTGATCGCGGCGTTGTCGTTGAAGCTGGTCAGGATCGTGGCGCACACAAACAGCGGGACGCGATCGAAGCTCTTGAGGACGGGTTCAATCCACCAGGCCTGCAGCCCGCCGTGGACGACCAAACCCGCCAGAAAAAAACAGACGAGCAGCGGGGGCCTGAGATCGAGCTTCTTCTGATAATGGGCGGTGGCCTGGGCGAAAACCAAAAAGAAAAGAAAGGCTCCGATAAAGAGCGAGGCGCTGTTGGAGACCAGCACCACAAAAGCCAAGAAGGCTATTTGCACGGCGATAAGCCATAAGGGTATGTAGGCGCCACCACCCTGGGTCATGAATCTATCCTTTTCCATGCGGACCTTTTCCATGGCCTTCAGTTCCTTTCGGAACATCGCGTAATAAATAAGCGTGGATGCAACAATACCCGTCACCGCCTTCCATCCGAAGTTGGCGAGAATATAGGCTGAGCTCCAGTGCCATGGGCCCGCGGCCATCAGGATCGGCGGCGCCGCGAAATTCGTGAGCGTACCTCCCACCGACACATTCACAAAAAGCAGTCCGATTGTGGCATAGCTGAAGCGCGGCGACGGCTTGTAATGGTAGAATTGACGAACCAGCATCAATGCGGAAATGGTCATGGCTCCCGGTTCGGTGATGAGCGAACTGAACAAGGGGCCGACGATGAGAATAGAAAGCCACGAGGCCGCGATCGTGTTGCCTCCCAAAGTGGCAAACAGATAGAGCCCCCGTTCCGCGAACCGCAGGATCGGCCGGGTGGATGCAAGCGCCATGATCACCCCCACAAAAAGCGGTTCGGTGAAGTCGACCTCGTGCCCGACATAATTCACCGCCGTGCCCCAGCCGCTGTGCAGGCTGATGGCAAGCAGCAGGATGACCGCCCAGACGCCGAAAACTGCTTCCACTTCGCTGAGAAGGTGGAGAATCTGGCCCCCGAAACTCACCTCCGGGACTTCATCGCCGTCATCGTCGAACCTTATTGTCCGGCCGTTCGCGGCATGGCTGGCCTCCACCGCATGCGCCCACTTCCTGATTTTGAATGTCAAGAAGGTGTGCAGGATGGCCAGGGCAAAAATGATCGTGAAGACCAGATTGAAAGGATCGGCGTGGATTCGATCGCCCAGGGTCTGCGCAAGGCTGGCGGTATTGATCGCCGGATAGCTGCTCAAAGGCAGCGGAAAGGGCTTCATCGCGCCTCAGGTTCCGGCCGCGCACCCGCGTGGAAATGCGTCAACCGCAGCCAGTTCAAATCCGGCCCACTTTGCGCAGGTGCATCATCTTGCGGAAGAGCGACCAGCCGTACCCGGCCGCCAAGCCGCCGGAAACCCACCACTGGGTTCCGGCGACGAACAGCAAAGGGCAGAGAACCTGGATCAGGACGAGCGCGATCAGCAGGTAGGCCACGCGCGCACCCGAGCCGGGCACTATGGACCACCCATTATTGAGCCTACCCATCTGTTGACGTTTTTCGTAACGGAGCCGGGCGGCCTCCTGAATCACTCCGAAAGTAAGCCCGATGACGCCGCCGGCAAGCAAGCCAACGGACGACTGCAGAATATTTGCCAGTTGAATTTCCATTTGGGATTATGGTTTGAGTATTCCTTGTGCGTGAGAGCGGCTGCGCGACCGCCTGGTGGGCGCATCGCGCAGCCGTGAATCACATTAGCAGACAACATTCATTACTGGCTGGACGGGCTTTCAAAGGCCTTGTCCATGACGAAGCCGGAATATCCCGGCGCACCCATCTCTGGAATGTCCAGACCTTGGATCTCAACTTCCCTGGTCACGCGATTTCCGACAAGGACCTCGGCGATTTTGAAGACGATGATCGAGAGGATGGACAGCGTAACAAAACAGGTGGTCACGCCGATAAGCTCCGCCCAGAACTGGCCCATGCCGCCGCCGTAAAACAGGCCCGTGACCTTGCCGGAGACGCCATTCCAGCCGTCTCCGTACGTTCCGTCGGCAAAGAGACCGAGCGAGAGGCAGCCCCAGGCGCCGTTGACCCCGTGAACCGAGATCGCACCGACGCAGTCGTCGATTCCGATCCTGTCGAAGAAATACACCGACTCAACGACCAGCACTCCGGCGACCAGCCCAAGTGCGGAGGCGCCGAATGCGCTAACAAACGCGCAGGGACACGTGATCGCCACAAGGCCAGCCAGCATTCCGTTGCACATCATCGAGGGATCGGGCTTCTTGGTCTTGAACCACCACATCCACAGCGTAGCGCCGAGGGCGCCGGTTGCCGACGCGAGCATCGTGTTGACTGCCACGACCGCAATGCGCAGATCGGTTGCGGCGAGCGACGAGCCCGGATTGAAGCCGAACCAGCCGAAGGCGAGGATGAACGTTCCGAGCATGACCAGCGGAATGCTGTGTGGTGTAATCGGATTCACGATCTTCCCATTGGAATCGTATTTCCCGTGGCGCGGGCCGATCAGCCAGCAAAAGATGAGCGCGATAACGCCTCCCTGCATGTGCACGACCGAGGATCCCGCGAAGTCGACGTGTCCGTGTCCGATCCCCCAGTTATAGCCCATTTGCGCTAGCCAGCCGTTGCCCCATACCCAGTTGCCGAACACCGGATACATGATGGACCCGATGCAGCAGCCGTAGATCATGAAGGCTGAAAACTTCCAACGCTCGGCCGCGCCGCCGGTCGGGATGGTGGCGGTCGTGTCCATGAATACCATCTGGAAAAGGAAGAGCGCGAATGCCGCGCAATCGTAGCCCGCACCCTTTAGAAAGAACCCCTGCGCGCCTAGAAGGCCGAGAAAATGGCCGCCAAGGGTGAAGCCCAATTCATGGTTCAAGCCGGCGTACCCGCCCATCGTTGAGATCCCGCCTCCAATGGGATTGTTGGGATCGGCCATGCCGCCAAACATAAAGGCGAAGCCACAGACATAGAATCCCAGCATGCCCATGGGATAGATCATGAAATTCATCGCCATGGTGTGGCCGGCGTTCTTTGCCCGGCAGAGGCCCGTTTCAACAAGCGCAAAACCGGCCTGCATGAACATGACGAGAAAGCCCGTCACCAGCGTCCACGTGAAGTTGATCGCAACGCGGTTATGGCCAACCGAGTCGGACAGCTTCACAGCCAAGGGCTCAAGCTTCGCCTGCGCCGTATAGTCGTCGAACGCCTTCTTTGCGTCCTGATAGGCCTTGAGCTTCACCGGATCTTTTTTGTCGGCGTCGCTTAGGTCGGTAGGCGCAGTCACAACGAACATGTTTCCGGCGACCGATTGTGCGTCCGCCGTGCCTCCCGTCGAATACCCTCCGGGATCTGGCACAGGGGCATCTGCCAGGAGTTTCAGCGTATCGGTGCCACAGAAAAGCGCCGCTCCCAGAAGCGGCGCGCGAAGCCATTTCGCGTTTGTAATGAACTGGATAATCATGAGGTGGATTTTGCCGGCACTCCCGATTAAGAACCGCCTAATCTGAAAGTGCCGAAACAATCCCTGCCTGGAGCAACCCCAATGCCAGCCGGCATTAATTGATTATCAACATTTGTTTATACAACGTTTACACACGTGTATCCATTGCCCGCGCACCGCCGGGAGTCAGGTCCGGTTCAACGAATGGATGGTCCGTCGGTTCAGTCTGTGAAGGTCGCGACGCAAAAAAAAGGGGCGCCTAATGCATTAGCCGATCCCCTTTTCGATAATTCTAAATTTCGGACTGGCGTCCTCGAATTGCTCCGAGCTCCCGATTATCCTTGGGATCGGAATCAATCCCTTCGGCTACGGAATTGGACATGCACGCCATTCCCTCCAATCATCGAGAGTCGCCTTTGCCATGATCTCGACGGATTGGCGCAGCCATTTCGATTTCCGCTGCCGCAAATCCCGTTTCACCGCGGCCATCGCCCGACGCGTCCCTAAATGCACATTGGCCAGTTCCTGTCCCATGGCCAAAAGCAGCTTTCCCTCATCGCAGCTCCTCGGCAACTGCGCCAATTCAATCCGGCTGCAATACGGGGCCAATCGCCTCAAAACCCATCCGTCCTTGACCTCCAGAAACGGATCCGGCGCGCGGACGGCGGTGGAAAGCATGCGCAAATAAAAAATCCGGTGCTCCTTTAGGCCATTGGCCCAGGCACAGGCCGACGGCAACAGCGCCTTCGCCTCGCGTGCGATATTGCCGCCGCGCCATTCGGCGAGGGCCGTGAATCTTTCCCGGCCCAGGCTCCCCAGCCCCGCCCGCCGGTGGGCCACCCGGAAAGCGAGCCCGCGTTCCGGCATGGAACGGCTGAGCATCCGCCTCACCTTGTCCGGGACTCGCCCAATTGTTGGCAGAGCCGTAAATTTCTCCCAGAAAAGCGCTGGATCACGCAGCCGGCTGGTGGCCACATCACGCAAATAGCGATGCTTCTCGGAAAGGACGAACGGCTCGCCTCCATTTTCCAACCGTTTGGTGTACCCCTCCAGAATCACCTCGCAGACATCGGCTGACGCCATAGACAAATGGCCGAGCTGGATGGCCAGCCACGCGCTTGTGGCCAGTCGCACGAGATCAAAGGTGTAAGGCAGTGGAAATACTTCGTCGAAATCATTGATACCCCAAATCAGCCGCCCTTCGACATCGCGCCAGGTGCCATAATTTTCGACGTGCAAGTCACCGACAGCCAGCACCGCGGGCGCCCGGGCCGGCTTCGGACAAAGAGAAGGGAAAAGCTGCATCCACCGATAAAATGTCGCGCGCAGAAACGAGAAGACATCCGCCGCCATCAACTCATGCTTGGCTTTAAGACCGCTCCTTACCACGCGGACGTGATCTGCCAGCCACGTTTCATATTGAAGGGTGGCCTTTTGGATCCTCATCGTTGACGTAATGCAACACGGTGACCTGATTGTCAGGAGCAATATCGGGGCAACCGCTCGATCCGATTGAGCATCGCAGGCCAAAAAGTTGTAACTTCTGCGAACGCACCGGTGTTATTGTGCAATCACTCCATGTTCAAACGAATCGTTTTCATTGGCCTGCTGACTGCAGGTCTCGTTCATGCCGAAGATGTTAAGGATTCCTATTCCGAGACTCATCCGTTGGATCGGCGGGGCAGCGTACAGGTTGAAAATGTGAACGGCGCGATTCTGATCCGGACTTGGGATCGCTCCGAAGTTTCCGTCCAGGTTGAAAAGTTCGGATTGAATCAGGATTATCTCAAAGCGATTCACGTGGAGATCACGTCCAACCCGGATTTGCTCTCGATCAAAACACATCTCCCGCAGCATGAATTCAGCTGGCACGACTTGATTGACTGGAGCTGGATCAAAGGTGAGGGCGGCCGCGTGGAACTGACCCTGATGGTTCCTGCCGACGCCAGGCTAGAGAAGATCGAGGGAGTCAACGCAGGCATAACGCTTGAGGGCACCCATGGCTCCGTCGATGCCAGCACCGTCAACGGTGCGATCCACGCGACCGGCTTGCGCGAAGGCAAGCTCACAACCGTCAACGGATCGGTCCATGCCACCGTTGAAAAATTTGATGCCGATGCGCATCTGACCGTCTCGACAGTCAACGGATCCGTCGCAATCGTATTGCCGAAGGACGTCAGCGCCAATGTCAACATTTCCACCGTCAATGGCCATATCTCCTGCGATCTCCCCATCAAGGTAGAGACGGGCCTTCTCGGCCATACCTTTACGGGGGTCATCGGGCCGGGCGGCGCCTCGATCAAAGTCAGCACTGTAAACGGATCGGTGCACCTGCAATCGCAGTGATTGCTTCCGAGCCTATCATCCTAAATATTCCGGACATACCCCCAGCAAGGGCGGCCGATAACCTCGATCCCTGCCTCTGGCCGGGGCCGCCGAGCCCTGCTCTCCCTTTACAGATTTGAATTTCCAGCCCCTACCCTATCAACAGATCATGAAAAAATCCGCCACGTTTCTTGTAGCATTGCTGGCCGCAAGCTCCGTATTTGCAGCCGACACCAGCGACACCCGCAAAGTCGACGATGCTTTGGCCAAACTCAAGTCAGCCGCAAACTATAGTTGGACAACGATCGTCAAAATACCGGACATGCCGTTCGAACCGGGACCGTTGAAGGGCCGAACCGAAAACGGCGGGGCTTCGATCGTCTCCCAGCAGTTCAACGACAACACCCTGGAAGCCGCGTTCAAAGGCGATAAGATTGCCGTCAACGGCCAGGGCCAGTGGCAGTCGATCGATCAGGCGGATGACCAAGGGGCAATGATGGGCGGCTGGCTGACCAGCTCTGGAACGGCCGCCGAAGAGGCCGGGAAGCTTCTAAAGAGCGTCAAAGACCTGAAGCCCGTCGATGATGCGTTGGTCGGCGATCTCACCGCAGAAGGGGCAACGGATATGCTGACTTTTCACTCTCGCGGCAGCACCACGCCGCCAGCGCCAAAGAACGCGATGGGTTCGGTGAAATTCTGGGTAAAGGATGGCGCGCTGGTCAAATTCGAGTCGCATTTGCAGGGCACGGTGACGTTCAGTCCGGATCAAGGGGAGCGGGACTTCCAAGAGACTCGAACCGTGGAAATTCAGGATGTGGGGGCCACCAAGCTCGATATGCCCGCGGATGCTGCAAAGATACTGGCGGCCAAGTAACCGCAAGGAGATCGGAATGAAGAACCTAACTCGACTGCTCGCACTGTCCGTCTCCACTTTTGCGCTCATGATGAGTTGCAAAAGTGTTCTCGCACAGGACGGCTCCGCCTGGGGCAACATGGACCCCCAGCAATTGCAACAGATGATTCAGCAAAGGATGACGGACGCCATTCGCGGGCAGCTCGCCGTGACCGATGACTCGGAGTGGAATATAATCGAAGGACGGCTCTCCAAGGTTATCGAACTCAAAACGGACACCATGTTCAGCGGCTTGGGCGGATTTCGGGGCATGATGGGTGGAAGGGGCGGCGGTCAGATGGGAGGACGGGGAGGATTACTAAATCTCGCCCAGTCCAGTCCAGAATCCGATGCGCTGCAAAGCGCGATCGATTCCAATCTACCGGCCGATCAATTGAAATCGGCCTTGGATAAGTTTTACGAAGCGCGCAAACAGAAACAGGCCGCATTGACCAGCGCGCAGGATCAGCTTCGTCAGGTGCTCACGCAGCGTCAGGAGGCGATTCTGGCCTTGATGGGCATGCTGAATTAAAGGCGCGCCGGCTCTTGTGGAAATGGACGGGCAATCACGGCAGTCCGCGACCGTCGGATCGGGAATGGTGTGGGGCTTGGCGGCAGCCATACTGCTCCTTCATCTTCTCACCGCAGGCCGGTATGGAATTTTCCGCGACGAGATGTACGTTCTCGCCTGCGCGCAGCATCTCGATTGGGGGTATGTCGACCATCCGCCCGGTGGGATCCTGATCGCGTGGATCGCCCGGCACGCGTTCGGCGATTCGCTCCTGGGATTGCGGCTTCTTCCGGCGCTCGCGGGCGCGGCGCTTGTAGTACTTACCGGCAAGTTGGTGCGTGAAATGGGCGGGCGCGCTTTCGCGCAAGCCATGGCAGCTCTGGCGGTCTGCGTGGCGCCGGTCTATCTGCTCGTGGATCACGAGCTGACAATGAATGCGTTCGAGCCGTTGATCTGGATCGGCTGCATGTATTGCGTCGTTCGGGTCGTCAATACGGCCGATGGACGGTACTGGCTTGGATTCGGAGTGCTAGCGGGCCTCGGATTCGAGACGAAATATACGATCCTTCTCGTGGTCGTCGGTGTCTTGGTCGGGCTGGCCGTAACATCCCAGCGACAAAAACTCGCCGATTGGCGGCTTTGGATTGGATTGCTGATTTGCGGAGCGATCGCGCTACCGAATTTCTTGTGGCAAATGGAGCATGGATTCCCGTTTCTCGAAATGAGGCACGATATCGCAATGAACCACCGCGATATCATCCGCGGGCCGATCGCGTTTCTCCTGGATGAGATGTGGATCATGGCGCCGTTGACGGCGCCTCTCTGGATCGGCGGGGCGGTCTGGCTGCTGGTTGGGCGAGCGCGAAGCCGATACGGCGTCTTGGGCTGGACGTTTGTGATCGTGCTGGGTGCGTGCATCGCGCTCAAAGGGAAGAACTACTACCCCGCATCTATCTATCCGATCGCTTTTGCCGCAGGCGCTATTGCGCTTGAGCATGCAACGGAACGGCGCAGCCTAAAATGGACGCGGGCGGCGTATCCTGCGCTCGTTGCGGCATGCGGACTTATGTTCATGCCAATCGTCGTTCCGCTTTTTTCGCCGGAATCTTTCATTCGTTACGAAAAACGGTTCGGGCTCGAGCCGCCAGAGTCGGAACATCAAAACAACGGCCCACTGCCGCAGTACTTCGCCGATGAGTTCGGATGGGAAGATATGGTGCGCAAGGTTGCACGCGTGTACCATAGCCTGCCGCCGGCCGAACAGAAACGGACTACGATCTTTTGCAACGACTGGGGTGACGCCGCTGCGGTCGATTTCTTTGGCCCGAAATACGGTCTTCCCCACGCCATCAGCAAGCACAACAGCTACTGGGTCTGGGGGCCCGGCGATTGCACGGGTGAAATCGTTATCGTAGTGAACACTGACGGCTCCGGCGATCGGCAAAGCTTCAAATCCATCGAAAAAGCCGGACATGTTGAAAATCCGTATTCCCGTCGCGACGAGTGGTTCGACATCTATCTCTGCCGCGGGTTGAAGTCCGACATCAAGGAAGTCTGGCCCAAACTGAAGAAGTTTGGCTGAATGCGGACGCAAAACGTCCGCCGGCTGCACCCTCGTTATTTGTCGGATGTAGGTGGCGGCACTACAGCACCTGTGAGGAAAATCCCGAACTGCTTGACGGCGTTTTGATTGAACTCGACCTGCCAGATTCCATTGGTCTCTTGCAAGGTGGTACTCGGCCGGATTGTACGGCCATCCGCCAATTGCACATCCGCCTGCACGGTCCAGCCCGAGGGATCGCCGCCATTCTGGTGCGAACCGAGCACTTGGTAACCAATTGCGTTGTAGCTGTAAGCAGCTAGCAAAGCCATCATCCGCTCGGGTGTTTGGAGTGCTGCCTGAGCGCCGGGCGGCATGCTTGTAAACAACGTCGCAGCAGCATCCCTCCCGTCCGGAGTCAAGGCGATCAGATTGGCCAATTGGTCCAAGTCGCCGTGATAGATGGCCCAAAAGCCGGATTCGACAGCGGCGAGCGGCGAGGACTGTCCAACGTAGGTCAATGTGCCAACCGGTATCAGGCCCGGCCGCAACTGATATTGAGGATCCGAGGGGCTTTCCGTCCGAGATCGTCGCGCAGCCATTTCCCGGTTCAACGCAGCTGCATTCGTCGTTCTCTGATCGGTCGCGGGCCGGCCCGCTTGGCTGCTTTGCCCAATCGCCGCAAGACGTTGATTGTCGAGCCTCAAAGACCGAATGGATCCCTGCAGATTGCGCAGCCGGATCTCCTCGCGTCTCGAATGAAAGTAAAAGGCCCCAGCTACCCCAGCCACGAGGATCGTCGACAGGATGAACTTCAATCTTGAAAGGCGCATAATTATGCGGCTTGACGAGGCAGCGCTTCAGCTAGTTCGACGCGGGAGCAGTTCCGGAGAGAAATCTGGCGGCGAGGCGCTGGACGCCGTTTGCCCCGACCATCACCATCCAGTTCCCATTGATCTGTTGCAGGGCAACGGCCCTGTTGTCGACCGTCGTGCCGTCGCTCTTTTGGTATTGAAATTGCAGCAGCCAATAGTCGGGCGTCGGACCGTTCTGCTGGTCCCCCGTCACTTGATAACCCATGAAGTCCGATGGGAAAGCCTCCGCCATGAGAGTAGCAACAACCGATTCCGGGGTCGGAAACTGAGAACGAACCTCGGCAGGCAGGCTCGCCCATAATTTATCGGCCGCGTCCTTCGCTTCAGGCACAAACGTGATCATTTTCGCCAGCGCATCGACATTGCCCGTGTAATTCGCCCAGATTTCCGTCTCCAATGACGCAAACGGAGTGGCAACGCCGGCATTCGTCGCGGATGCGATCGCCTTCATCTTCGGCTTCAGGCCTGGCCTGGAATTGGATTGAGGATCTGCAGAGCGGGTTTGCCGCTCCTCCAATTTCGAACGCAGGCCGATCAATTGCGCTCCGGCGCTCTTTGGGTCCACGTTCGGTTGGGTTTGCGCGGCCAGTCGCTCGTGCTCGGATTGCAGGCTCTGAAATTGCCGCTGCAAATCGCGGATCTGAATATCCCGGCGCACGTCTCGGACCACCAAGGTTCCAATGACTGCGACTGCAATAACCGCGAAAATACCGGCTTTCAATTTGGTGATGCTCATGAGGATATGGGTCAAAGGGAGAACGCCCGCCGCCGACGCCTGCGCCGCGAACGCCGCCTTGGCGATTGTTGCAGCCGCACCCGTCGGCGCATCGGCCTGCGCCTGGCCGGCGAGCACCAGACCCAATGCTGCCGAAGTCGATTCGATCCCGCGCCGAGCGAGTCTCGTGCGCATCTTTTCAAGAGCCCGATTCAATCGAAATCGTGCCGCGTCCGCGGAGAGGCCCTCCCTTGCGCTGATTTCGATAAATGAATTCTCCTGAAAGTAACGCAGAAGGACCAGTTCCCGGTCCCATTCGCCAAGTCCGTTTAGCGCTTCGTCGATCACAGGCATCAGCCTCTCCCAATCCATCCGGTCAGCGGGAGCCGCATTGATCTCCATTAGCGTTTGCGCCTGCGCTTGCCGGGCCTGCCACCGCCGTTCGCTCCGCATCTGGCGGGCGGCAACGAAGCAGGTGCAGTTGTAAAGCCAGCCTGCGATCGACGCTCGTTCGGCGAGCGCTGGAGCCTTGATAGCCAGTCGTGTGAAAACCGCCTGGGAAACATCCTGGGCCAGGTGAGCGTCGCCGCCGACCCGGCGAAAAGCGGCAAAGTAGACCATGTTGAAATGCCGGCCCACCAATTCGGTGAACGCCGCTTCGGATCGTTCCTGGCAGTACCGGCAAAGCAGTTCGGAGTCATCGGCCATCTTGGTTCCACCTTATACTCCCCGCCGCTATCGAAACCGATCAAACAATCGGCATTTGACCCGAAAAGGACCAATCCCCGTGACAAACTTTCGGGGTCCCTCTCACCGAAACTTGGCGCAGGGAAATGTCCTAGATTGACTTTAGGAAGCTGCGGACGTCCGCGCGATTGCCGGCGCCTAAAACACGAACGGCACACTTGCCTTTGATTCGACGGGAACCCCGTCCACAACCTTGGGCAGGAACCGCCACACGCGCACGGCCGCCAGGGCGGCCTCGCCAAACGCAGGGTCGGTCGTGCTTTCAACGACAGGATCCAGCACGGCGCCTTTTTTCGTGATGCGGAACGAGAGGACTGCCCTCCCCTTGACGCCCGATTTTTGCAATGCCGCGGGGAATTCGGGCGCCGGCCCGAAGAAGGGCTGCGGAGAGGCGTCCTTAACGCCTTCGATTCGTTTCCTGACCATCTGATCCAATTTGCCCTCGCGATACTCCCACGGTTGCTGCGAATTGAACACCTCCGCACCCTCGCTGTAGACGTGCATCGTGAAGTGGCCTGCATCCACCGCCTGCATGAGCACCAGGTTTACGTCCACATAACGCGGTTTTCCCGGTTCGAGATCGTCGATCTCGTTATAGAGAATCGCGCTGCCCATCTCGCTCGTCTGCATCTCCAGCACAAAAAACACATCCTTCAGCCGGTACGGAGACGTGAAGTAGGCGGCAAAATGAAACTCCTGATTGATGCTAGCTACCTGGTTTTCTATCTCAACGCTCGATGCGTTGGCCTTGATGATTCGCACCGAAACGAAGGCCGGCCGGAATTCCGCCGCGGGCGCGAGCGCGCAGCGATCGGGCAGCGCCGGGGTGAGCTTGCCATTATCCATCACCCATGGGTGGCCGTCATGGACCTTAAATACCACGTAGAATTGATCCTTGTGATTGATGCAAAGAGTCGTCTGGGCCTTCAGGGGAACCGCCAGCGCCGGGACCACCGCCAATGATGCGAGAACGAGCGAAGTCGATGGGAATCGCGCGGCCATGCGCAGAAGCTTGTGGCAGCCGCGCCGTAGACTGCAAGCTCCCTTAACCCGCAGCCTTACGCAGATTTGGGTGGCTTGGGCGAATTCCCGAACTGGCGCCTGATCGCCGCGGCGACCTCCTGCAGTTTGACGGGCTTGGCAATGTAATCGTGCATCCCGGCGGCGAGGCACCGCTCGCGGTCGCTCATCAGGGCGTTTGCGGTTAGAGCGACGATCTTCGGTATGCGTTCGGCGGGGAAACGGGCATGGATTTCACGGCATGCTTCCAAACCGTCCATCTCGGGCATTTGAAGGTCCATCAGTACAAGGTCGTACGCCTGCTTCTCCATCATCGCGAGGGCCTGCAGGCCATTCGCGGCCCAGTCGGCGTGGTAGCCCAAGCGCGTCAGAAGACCCAGCGCCACCTTCTGGTTGACGAGGTTGTCCTCCACGAGGAGCACCTTCAGCGGATACTCAGAGGCGAACTTGGGCTCGTCCGACACCTCGACGGGCTCCGCCCTTCGCCTTTCTACGAGAATGCGGACAACCTCCTGAAAGAAAGCGGCATTCTTGAGCGGCTTGGAAACGACACCGACCGCACGGGGATCCTTCGATGGTAGCGGCGTCCTCCCAAACGGAACGAGGACGACGGCCGGACAGCGGAAAATCGTCAGCTCATCGAGGACGGCGACGGTCGCGACGGCCGCCTGGTCCACGACCAGCAGCGCAGGCCTCGCCTTGACGCCGGCCATCTCGACCGCGGCCGCGGCGTTCGGCGCAAAGAGGCCCGTGACGCCCCACTCATCGAGGAGAGCCTGCAATCGAGTCCGAATTGTGGAATTGCCCGAAATGCAAAGTACGGAAGCTCCTCTAAGAGCGGGGGGCAGCGGCGGAAGGCCGGGCGCCTCGGCGGGCGGCGCGGCCTCGCCCACCATGATGGTAAAGGTGAATGTCGATCCGACATCGACCGTGCTCTCCACCTGCACGCCCCCGCCCATCAGGTTGCACAGCCGCTCGCAAATCGCCAGGCCGAGGCCCGTGCCGCCGAATCGCCGGGTGGTGGAAGAATCGCCCTGGCTAAACGGCTTGAAGAGCCTGCTCATCCTCTCGGGAGGAATTCCGATCCCGGTGTCGCGCACGGCGAATTCCAGGCATATGCGCCCGGCGGGCGCCGCCGCGCCCCGGCGGACTTCCAATGAGACGGAACCGCTCGATGTGAACTTGACCCCGTTGTTCACGAGATTCGAGACCACCTGCCACAATCTCGTGGCGTCGCCGGTAATCCACGGCGGAACGTCCGGCGCAATGCAGTAGCCAAGCTCCAGTTTCTTTTCCTCCGCGACCTTGGCGACAAGGTCGATTGCTTCCTCCAGGCACGGTGCCAGAGCAAAGGGCACGTGCTCGATCTCCAGCTTGCCGGATTCGATTTTGGAAAAATCGAGGATCTCGTTCACGATGTCGAGCAAGGCGTCGCCGGAGTTGCGGATCGTCTCGACGTAATCGCGCTGCGCGGCTGCCAGCTCCGTGTCCATCATCAGGCTTGTCATTCCTATGATCCCGTTCAGAGGCGTCCGTATCTCATGGGACATGGAGGCAAGAAATTCGCTTTTTGCTCGGGATGCCGCATCGGCCTCGGACTTGGCGCGCCGCAGCTGGTGCTCAAACTCCACACGGGCCGTGACGTCCTGGACCGTCCCGATCACGCGGGCGTGGCGCCGGCCCGGATCGAGGCCGACGCTTTTCGCCCGGGTTTGGATCCAGCGCCAATCGCCGGAATTCGAACGTATCCTGCTTTCGGAAGTCACCGTCGTTGAAGTCCCCTGGCGCAGAGTCTGGATTCGGGATTCGAAGGTGGACGTGTCGTCCGGATGCAGGAGCGATTGCCACGTGTCCAGCGTAGCCGGCATTCGCGCCGGATCGTATCCCAGCATAGCCCAAAGGCCTGCGCTGTAGAAAACCCTGCCCGATAGCAGGTCCCATTCGAAAATACCGATTTCGGTCGAATCCAAGGCAAGCCTGAGGCGTTCGTCGGACACCTTGAGCCGGTCCTCGACTCGGCGCCGCTCTTCGTTCTCCTCCCTCAGCCGCCGATTTGAAAGCTCGGCGGAGCGCCGGCCCATTGCGGCGCCCCGAGCCAGACCTGCGCTCAACGCAAGCAGCGCGGTGAGGCTCAGGCCAGAGATCAACGCGAGCGACGCCATTGGGTGCATGTCCTGCGCAAGCTCGGCCGCGGAGGGCGTAGCCGTCAGGAAGAGCCGCCTGTCGAAAAGCGTTGCGCCCTTGCTGACTGTGAACAGGTCGCCCGGCGCTTTGGCGGATCCCCCGTCGAACACCTGTTCTCCCGCGATCGACACCGAAAAATGGTAGTCGTCACCAAACTGCACTTGCCCGGACGCAATCGCGGAAAAAAACGACTCGTAAAGAAAATCCGCCGTCACGAAGCTTGTTTCCTGGCCGGGCCGCACGATCGGAGCTGCCACGACGAATCCGGGCCCGCGGCGTCCGGTGTCGCCCGTGAAAAGGACGACTTCCGTCGTGGCCGAGATCTCCGTCCGCCCGTCCTTGCGGGCCTGGTCTATGGCGGCTCGCCGCGCTCCGCTCGCCGCTTCGCCGAATGCGATGGCCGCGGACCGAGGGAAAACCAAGCGAGCGTTGCCTGTCGAATCGACAAGCTCGATCGATACGCATCCGAGCGGGCCGGACTCGCCCATTTGGACGGAGTCGTCGGCCTCGCGGGCTTCATCGGTCTCGGAAGGCGTGTCGGCCCATTTTCGGGCGAATCGTTCAAACGTGCTCAGCTGGTGTTCGATCGACGTATCGGCCGCCTGCAGGAATTTGTCCACGGCCGCTTGGGTCCGGGAGTCGGCATACGCGATTTCGCGTTCCCTAAGCCCGATCCATAGGGTCAGCGTCACCATGAGAGGCACGACGACGGCGGCCACGGGGGCCCATGCCGCGGGTCCGGCTTCCCGGTCGTCCCGCCACGCCAATATCAGAAGGCAGACGCCGAGGAAAAGGATCCCTACAGCCGTCGCCGGGGAAATCGGCGCTCGATTTCCCCAGTTGAAAACAGCCGTTTGGCCGGCCGCGTAGCCCAGGAGTGTCGAGATTGCGACGCCGATGAGGAGCGACCCCGCAACGACCTCACAAAACACGCCAAAGCGAAATTCCCGTTTCCAAGCGTGAATGCCAAGCGGAAGACCTCCGAGAAGAATACAAGCCCCCGTAAGCGTCGCTGTTTGTCCGGCCGGCCCAAACAAATCCCAAATGGAGTTGGTCACCAGTCCCGCGGCCGGCGCGCCGCCGCGGTCGAGAAGCCCGTATGCAAGGGGAGGCAGTGCCAAAATCGCCGGCAGGAACCCAATCCATTCCGCGGCGCGCCTGCCTGTCAGCCGGGCAAGGACCCCCAATCCGAATAGAATGAATGCCGCAGCCTCGAACCGGCCCATCGGGGCGTATTCAGGCCACAGTTGCCCCAGATTCAGCCAACCTCCGGCGAATACGCCCAGGCCGATCAGAACGAGAATTCCGGCCAGCCCGAACAATACACGCTCGAGCAACGAGCGCCGCGGTATTGTGGGCAGGCTTGGCATCGATTAACTAAAGGTTGTTTCGAAACCGAATATTCGGATCTTACAGTTATGGAACGGCATCTGGGATATGCACTTTAGTAGAAACTGGGGCAAATCGTATTATCACTGCTGTTTCAAGGGAGAGGGGGCCGAGGTAGTCGGGGGCTGGCTCAGGTTGTGCAATAGATTGCCGGGGCCGTTGGCGAACGTCCAAAAAGGCTTCTCGACCTTGCCGGTGAGCCGCAGTTCGAAGACCTGCGCGAGCGGGGCGAGCATTGCGTCGATGACTTGCTGGGGCAATGTCCTGCTTTCCTTGAACGGATTGATTCGAGCCCTGAAATCGAGCTCGTGGCTATCGATCGAATAACTGCCATGGGCGGTGATCGCGGAATTGGCTCCGGTCACATTGACTTCGGGAAAGTCCAGCCGGTACCCGTTCAATTTAAACGTAGCCTGCGCCGTCGTGAATCGAAGCGCTGTAAATCGCAGCAAGTCCGATAGAAGCCCAAGCATCCGCACCTCCCCAAGCCCGGGCCCCTGAAGCTCGGCATTGCCGCTTCCCTGGAAGCTGGACGGATCGCCCATGCGCCCCTCAGCCGTCACTGCGGCGTCAATCTTCACGTTCGCTTTCTCCCCAAGGAAGCTGCCAACGGTGGGAGCGGCCTGCCGAGAGTGGGAGGCCGAATAATCTTGAACCGAAAGAATCGCACGGCCGAGCAGCGCGTCGGTCAAATTGGCGTTAAACCAGAGCCTGCGGTCGGAGCCGCGGCCCGATACAGTTGCCTTTCCCGTGACGCTGCCTCCGGCCAACCCGGCTTTGACTTGGGAAATCGTGACATCGTCGTCCCGTACGTCCGCGGTGAATGCCACGCTATCGAGCGGAAAATCGTAATAACGGAAACCGCTTCCGCTTTGCGCTTCGATGTGGAGCGTTTCGTGGGGCCCGCCGGGCGCCTTTGGGCCGTCCACCTGCCCGCTGACCTTGAGATCGGGTGGCTGCGAAAATGAGTAGGGCGCGAACATCTCCTTTCCGCGGGGGCCGATTACGTCGGCGAGAGCAGAGAGGGCTGCGAGATCCACGTTCGAGACCGCGCTAAATTCGACGCTCTGCGACGCGACGAGGTCGGGATTCAGCCGGCGGGTGAAACTGCCGGTGACGGCGCCCTTCCCCCGGTCGAGTTCAACCCGAATTCCGTCTTGAAATTGCGGACGGGAGAAAAGCGCCAGACGCATCCGGTCAAAAACAGCTCCGCGAATGGCGGTCCTAGGGCTGTCGACAGCAACGAAAATCTTCGCCTGCCGGCCGTCGATCCAGCAGTTGTTCAAGTCGATGCTGGCGGACGGCGGAGCCGCCGGAAAATCAAAATTGCCGAAAAGGTTCTTCCACCACGCGCCCCCAATCCAGGGCGCGATGTCCAGAGGCCGCAGGCGGCCGTCCAGGAGAAAGCGGTACCGGCGCGTCGCCATTTCCTCTTCAAAACTTCCGCGCGCGAAATTCTCGCCGATCCGGGCGTACGCCTCGTGCGAGTACAGGTGGCGGCCGTCAAATCGGAAATCGCCCCGCGCTTCGTCGATCGTCACGCCCCGCGCAAAAACTCCGGCGGCGTCGAGCCGTCCGGCGACCTCCGCGAATTTCCATCCGGGATCAAAACGGATGTCTCCAGACACGGCCGCCGGGCTCGTGAGCTTGAAAAATGGAGCGAGGTTGCGCTTGATCCGGGCGCCCACGAAGTCGATCGCCTCAGGCGCGACGGCTACCTTGAATTGCGCCCGGGCGGTTCCGCGGGCCGGTTCCAAAACGGCGTCCGCAGCCACCGGCTGCCCCCAGGCAATCGCCCGTGCGGAGGCTCGTATCGAGCTCGCCGCGAGAAGATCGGGATCCGCCGAGCTCAGGTCGACACTTGCATCCTGTAGGCCCAGGCCGTCGACAATACAGCTGGCGCTCGAAATATGGGCCGAGTTCAACGCAAATCCCACACCGACCGCCTTCGTCGGGCCGGGCGGAAAACCGAGGTCGAGTCGCGCGTCGATCCCACGCGCGGAATCGCCGAATTTCGGAAGTTCGATGTTCGCGAGCGACAGGAACACCTCGCCGGAGACGGGCGCGCTTCCCGAAATGGACCAGCGGCCGACGGCGCGCAACGGGCCCGCCTGGAGCGGCGTCGGCGTGGATAGCTTGATCGCGTCGGCAGTCAGGATCCCGCGGACGGTGACGCCGCCGGCGGTGGCCGGTTCAAGCCGAACGCTCAGGTCCGGTCGGTTGAGAGCGGAAATCTGCCCGATGGCCCCCTCACCCCGGCGCATCAGGCCGATGTAATTGCGCGCGAGGAACTCGACGACAGGCAGCGGAGCGGCGCGAACGCTCGGCTGAGTGCCGAGCCGAAGGTTCCCCGCGACGGACAATGCGAGGCTCCCCACGTGGCAATTCAGGTACTGGATCGACAATGCGCCCCTCCTGGACAAAACGTCGGCGTCGAGGTCCCGGATGATCTCGTCCGCCCGCCCGGACGCGGAAATCATCGCGGGCACCCTCACAGTCATTCCGGTCACCCGCACTTCGAGCGGTTCGAATCGCTTTATAGCGAGCGCCCAAGGATCTATTCGCGTGTAGATCGCGCGCGCCGTGGCGACCGGCTCCTCGAATCCGTCCAAGGTCACCGAGACGTTCTCGATGACTATGCGCCCCGACGGATCGAAGAGCGTGTGGCCGAAACTGATGTGAACTCCGGACACGGCGAGGCGCTCCAGGAGCGCCTGCTGCACGAATACGGGGACCTGCAGCTCGTGCACGGAAGCGATGTATATCTGCGCGACGAACAGAAGCGAAAGCACAAGCCACAGGGTCCAGGACCCGAAGGTAATCACGCACTCCGCGGCGAGCCGCGCTCCCCGGATGCAGAATTGGGCAAATGGGCGGACCATCAGTTCTTCGCAGGCGGCTGACCCGGGTCGCGATTCCCATATATTAGCGTCCAGAGCGCGTCTATCATCGGCTGTTCGAGCACAAAATCGGCCCCTGATTCCTTGGATCCGGCGATCTGCTCGGTGCCGCCCGACCTGTCCGCAATCATGATCGTATGCGTACCCGTCTGCTCGCTTGCTCCGGCGCCGGGCAGCGCAACCGTGGCCTGGAGACGGTATCGCCATGGCCGCTCCTCTCCGGTCACCGTCCCCTTGTCCGAATAACTGTCGCTTACGAAGCGGGCCGCCCTCAGTTGGCTCAATCCGTTGAGAACCGCCTGCACGGTTGCCGGCGCGGGGCCGGACGAGGTATCCCATCGGACGACGGGTTTGTTTTCCGCCAAGTCGTCGATTTCAAGTCCGGTGATCCGCGCGGGCACCGGCAGGGTCAACACGAGCCGATCCCGCCAATCGCGGGGGGCCACGGGCGTGTCCTCAAGTATCTGCGGGTCGACAGCATAGACCGAGCGCGCATTGGCCAGCATCGCGTAGACGAACCTGTCGTCGCGCTGCGTAGGCCGGCCGATTTTGAGGATCATCGGGGATGCCGGCTGCGCGGTCCCGGAAGCGGGCTGCGCGGAGGGCTGCTGGGTGATCGCAATCGTGCGTTCCGGGCGGTTGAATCCCCAGTTATCCAGGTCGCTTTCTTGGGGCGCGTCGCTCATGAACCGCTCGGCCGAAACGAGGGCCAGCTTGTCGAGCAGCCGCTGCACGGCGGCGCGGTCGGCCGGCTGCGTGGCCGGACCCCGGGTGCCGTCGCCCGGAACCACGATCTGCCAGCGCGCATCGCTCGCAGGCGCGGCCTGCGCCGTGTCCGGATCGAGGCGCTGCAGAGTCAGATCGGGCTGATTTGGAGCCGTGAGAGTGACCTTGGTGACAAGGCTCGGATCGAAGTCGAGCACGTGCGTGTCGCGCAGGCTCTCCAGGGCACCGCGGAGCGAATTAAGCAGCGATTTGGGACCATCATCGGGTATATCGACGATGAACCAGGGAGACCGATCCAACGGTTTGCTCGAGTCCTCGAGCTGGGCGTAGTACGGGTGCTCGCCGGCCTCCGGCTGGCCGGGAGCCTGGGCTCCTATGAATAGAGTCTCGTATCGGGAGTTGCCCCCGATCTCCACCTGCAACTGCGGGGGCTGGGGCGGCGGGCTATTCGAGGGAAGAAAACTCTTTACGCTGAGGGAGTCCAGGCCGCTGATCGCAAGTTCGATCGCGTCCTTGTTCGCACGCGCCGCTACTGGCGTTAAGAAAGACCAGCGGGCGCCGTCGCGCTGCACATTTACATGCACACCCGACGGAGGAGCTGTCTGCACGTTGAGCGCCTGCGCCTCGTAAACAGGGATCGTGAACACGGTATCGGAGCGCAGCTGCTCGAGCGGTACGGAAAGGCTGTCGGCCAGCTCCCGGCCGACGACATGGATCCGCGAGCCGTCCGGTGAAAGAAGGTAGAGACGCTCGCCGACCTTGGTCGCCTCCCCAATCGCAAGCCGCGTCGTGACCGGAGCCGCACCGGTCGTGTCGGGTCCGCCCGAGGTGAAGGTCACGGTCAGCCTCGGCGACAATAGTCCGTAATCCGCAAGAGACTGCCCGTTCTTCACGACGTCCGGAACGCTGAAGCTCGTATCATGCTCGAGAAATTCCAGGTCGCTCACGATGCGGTTCACCGCGTGCGAATTGGCCCGCCAGGCGATCGGCTTGGTGAGAAACCATTCGTCGCCCCGCTTCTCGAGGCTGTAGGAGCCTCCGGGCACTGCGCTCTGCACATTGAGAGAGCGGATGTCGGCGGCTTCGGCTCCGAGGACGCGCTTTCGGACCTCGCGCGCGACGCTCTCGGTGCGCCAGCTCCGCTCAAATTGGAAGATGACGAAGAACAGGGCGACGTTCAGGAAGAGCAGAACGAGCGTGACTTTGGTGCGCATGGCGGGTCGGTATGTTTCCGGTCTAGGTGCGGCGGGTCCAGTACACGATGAGGCCCAGGAATGCGGCGGCGCCGGGAAGGATGAACATCAGGCAGTAACGGAGATCCTGCAGCTCTCGCGGGCTGAGCAGAAGCTGAAAGCGCTCGATTGGCCGGGGGGGAATATTGAGCTGCGCGTCGCGGTCGGCCATCCAATTCACGGCCCCGATGACAAGGCTGAAGACACCCTCGTCGGCGATGCGATGATTGTCGACCAAGTCGCCCGAGCCGAACACTATAAGGCGGCCGGTGCGCACACTGAATGGAAGGTTGTCGCGCGCGGCGAGATGCTCGGCGGCGACGCATATCCCCAGGCTGTTGGGCGGATCCATCGATGCCAGGGGCCGGATGTCGACCCTGGGGTCCATGACGGCGGCTGTGCCGCGCGCCGTGAAATTGACCTCTCCCCAGGCGCTCGGCGAGGAGCCTGCCAGCGTCACGACATCGAGGCCGCTGTCCGCGGCCCGAGTCATATCCGGCCGCACGGTCCGCACCAGGGGACCCACCCGCAGCCTGGCCTTGTAGCTTGAGTGGAGAAGCGCCTGCGTCACCGGATGCGCCTGCGCGAAGCTCGTGACTATGAAATCGCCGTCCTCCGTCACGTTTTCGGCGCCGTTGTCGCGAAGGATGTCGTCGTCGACTGTGACGCCCCAGTCGTGCATCAGGAGGTCGAGGCCATTATCGTAACCCGGGGCGAGAAAAAGAATCAGCCGGCCGTCATGCGCGCCGAGGTAATTGCGGAGCAATTCCTGTTCCGCCGGGGAAAACCGCGTCTGCGGCTGCACCGAGATGAGCAGCGCGGCGTCATCCGGGATCAGAGGAGGCGTTGCGGACAGGTCGATAGGGGGCGAATCGACGTCGAAATTGCGCTTCTGGAAAAGGTCGCGAAGGGTGGAGAGTCCCCGGATCGGATCGGGATCGTCCGGGCGCAGCTCCGAGTGCCCGTACAGGAAATAGATCTTCTTTTTCTTTGCACTGGCCACGTCCAAGATGTCCGCCGTGATCAACTTCTCGCCCTGAAAGGCGCTGCTCTGCTGGTTAACATACACGTAGAGTTCGTCGATCGGCAGCATCTGGGGGTGGCCCCCGGGCGGGAGGACGTAGACCGAATTTGGCTCCTCGACGCCGAGCTGCTGCGCCTCCCGCCGCGAAAGGTCCACGTCGATGTACTCGACCGTGATCCGGCCGCCTGCGGGGTTCGATTCGGAGACTTTTTGGTATTCGCGCAGCAGGCCGCGCAAATCGGCGGGAGCGCTGTCCTCTTCCTCGGTCACGATGATGCGCACCGGGCGATCAAGCTCCCTCACATAGGCGATCGTCTCCGGTGAAAGTGTAAAGCGGTGGGCGCGGGTGAGGTCGATTCTCCAGGGATCGCCCCCGGCCGCGCGATTGTCCGCCAGGTAATTGATCCCTGCGAAAAGCGTCAGAATAAGGATCGCCTGAAGAATTAGGTTTGCCGTGCGTACCCATCGCGCGGCGCGGAAGTTTTCGCTCAAGGGCATCGCTTTTGTCCCGGATTCAGCCGTGAAGCAGCTTTGCCTCCACGCCGAGGATGCTGAACAGGAGGGCGAGGACCGTGCCGCTCAAATAGAACAAAAGCTGGCGCAGATCGACGACCCCCCGCGAAAAATCCTCATAGTGGCGGAATACCTGGGCGTAATCGACGGCGGCCTTGACCGGGTGAAGAAGATCGCTTTTGAGCCACGCGGCATCCCCGAGGTACGATCCGCCGAAAATCAGGCCAAACAGCATCGCAAAACACAAGATGCTCGCGACCGCCTGATTGCGGGAAACCGCGCTGGCAAGGACCCCGATCGCGATGAATAGCAGGCCCGAAACCGCGATGAAAACATAGCCTCCGACCATCGGACCCCAGTCCAGGAGCCTGGCGTCGCCGGCGAACCGCCGCAGGATCCAGAAAAAGCCGGCAGTCGACCCCCAAAGGGCCGCATACATTGCGTAGGCGGCTCCGTATTTTCCGAGGACAACCTCCGTCGTCGTGACCGGCGTCGTCAAAAGTGTCTCGATCGTCCCCAGCCGCCTCTCCTCGGCCAGGCACTTCATGGTGAGCAGTGGCACCATGAAAAGCACCGGAAGGTAAAACTGCTTGAAGAACACGTCGGCCGGCGAGGCGGTCTGCGGCGCCTGGCTGTATGTTTCCAAGATGTCCGTGAAGACAAACCCCATGAGGGAAAGGAATATAACCGACGCGATGTAGGTGCTCGGAGTGACGAGCAGCATCCGGATCTCGTGGCTCAGGATCGTCAGGAAGTGTTTCATCGCTTGTCGATCACGTCCCAGCTCCGCCGCGTGGCCGCCAGGAAGACGTCCTCAAGGTTTGGGCGAGCCCGGCTGAATGCGCGGACCCTCAGTTGCTTCGCAAGCAGCGCGTGCAGGATCGGTTCGCCGAGTTCATCGTCCCGCTCGATCGTGATGGTGACCGAGCGAAAGCCGTCGCTGTCGGGCTCTCCTTGCGCGGCAACTCGCAGGGCCGGATCCACGAGGACCAGCGCCTCCTCAAGACGGGAGGGCTCTCCGGCGACAACGAGCTCGTACCGGCTGCGACCGAGGATCTCCCGCCTGAGGGCGTCCGGCGTGCCCTGAGCCACGATCCGCCCCTGGTTGATTATTAGCACCCGGTCGCAGGTGACTTCGATTTCAGGCAGAATGTGGCTCGATATGATGACGGTCATCCGGCCGCGCAGGCCCGCGATCAAATCACGCACGATTAGAATCTGGTGCGGATCGAGGCCGATCGTCGGCTCATCCATGATGATCACCGGAGGTTCGGCGAGAATCGCCTCGGCGATCCCCACCCGCTGGCGGTAACCCTTCGAAAGCTGGCCGATGATCTTGTGGCGGACCCGCTTGAGGTCACAAACCTCAAGCACCTCGTCGATTCGCGGGCCGAGCTTGCGCCGCGCCACTTCCTTTAGTCGCCCCCGGTAATAAAGGTATTCGCTGACGCGCATATCGTCCGGCAGCGGATTGTTCTCCGGCATGTACCCCACCCGCCGCCTGATATTATCGGACTCGGTCGTAACGGGATAGCCGCAGATCGTGACGCGTCCGGAAGTCGCAGGCAGATAGCCCGTTAGAATGCGCATGGTCGTCGATTTTCCCGCCCCGTTGGGACCGAGGAAACCCATGATCTCCCCCTGGGAGACAGAAAAACTGACGTCGTTCACCGCCGTCACACCGGAGAACGTTTTCACGAGGTGGGAGACAGCGATCGCGGATGGAAGTTGGTCTGTGATGGATACCACGGGCTCGAAGAGACGGCGTTATCCTGACTTATCCCTCATCCAGGTGTCACTTCTCAAGTGTGACTTCGCCCGCCCGGAAACGCTGCGCGCGGCCGCTCTCGCCACGCAGAAGGAGGGCCCCCTCGTCGTCGATGCCGACAACCGTGCCCGGATGCCGCCGCCCCGCCTCAAGCACGGTCGCGCGCCTGCCCCGCAGGACATCGAAGCGGTTCCATAGATCGGCAAACGATTTTTTGTGCTCACCGTCGGTGAAAGCCTGGTAGGCGAGAATCACCCGGCCCGTGAGAGCGGCCGCAAGCCTGTTGAAATCGAGAGCTGCGCCCGTGAGCTCGCTTAGGCAGACGGCGCTCCGGGCAAGATCGGCGGGCCACCCGTCGGGAGAGCCGTTGACGTTGAGGCCCAGACCGAAAATCAGGTCGCGTATTCGATCCGCATCGATGCGGGCTTCGGTCAGCATGCCGCCCGCTTTGCGGCCGTCGAACACGATGTCGTTCGGCCATTTTAGCCCCGGCGTCAGGCGCGCGAAATTGGCAATCAGTTCGCAGACATTGACCCCCATCCACAGGGTGAAGGTCTGCATGCTTTCCGGGGGCGCCTCCGGACGGAATGCAAAGCTCGCGTAAAGATTTCCCGGAAATTCGCTATGCCAAGTCCTGCCGAACCGGCCGCGGCCCCGCGTTTGCCGCCGGGCGAATACTGCAAATGGGGTGGTTTTTCCGGCGGCGAGTTGCCGGGCCGCTTCGTCGTTGGTGCTGTCGACCTCGTCCAGGACGGTCAGCGTGAATCCCCGCGGCCGGACCTTGAGCTGCATTTCCACCAGCGCCGCGTGCAGCCCCTCCGGGCGATTCACGAGCCGGTAACCCTGGGCTCGTCTGGCCTCAAATTCAAACCCCTGAGCGCGCAGCTTTTCCATGTGGTGCCAGACCGCCACGCGGCTCATGCCCAGTTTTGAGGCGAGAGCCACTCCGGACACCCAGCCGGATTCCCGGGCGAGCATCTCGCGCAGGATCAAGTTTTCGGGCGTGGGCATGAGCCGGCCCTACGTAGTAAGCGCGACTGCGGCAATCAGAATTTATCCGGAAACAGGCCGCCAAAATCGACGGGTTGCATGTAGGTATCCTGGGTCAGGCTCTTGATGGATTGGCTCATGCTCGTATCCCCTCCCCGCCCTATTGCGTCCGCCGTCTCGTTTAGGTCCGAGATTTTTTGCAGGCGCTGGTCTTCGAGATACATCTCCTTTGCGGTCCGCGCGTTCAGCTGATTCAGCCAATCCAGCCATGTGAAAGGAAACAGCTTTAGGCCGGGGTTGTCCTTGAATCCGATATCGGCCATGCCCTTCTGAGATACGAGGTCCGGGTCTTTCAGCACGGCGTCCCGGGCAGTCCGAACGTAATAACTGGGCAGCCGAACGATCCCGTTTTGCGGCTTGTCGACATTTTGCTGGTCGGCTGTCTGATCCGCCGGCTGATCCGCCGGTTTTGGGGCAGCCGGCTTCGGCGGCTCGTACTTGGGAAGCCCCGCAGAGATTATCGCGTCCATGGATGGAGCCGATGCGGCGGCTTGCGGCTGGCTCGCGCCCGGGGAGCTGCCGTTCGCACCGTCAGCAGCCGAAGCGGGTTGGGAATTGGCCGATGGGGGCGGAGCAGGCGGCGTCTGGGACTGCGGCTGGACCGCGGAGGCTCCGGACGGCGCCGGCGCGGATTGTGCCAAAGCCACAGCCGCGGAACCGATGAAGGGTACAGTTGCAATGAAAAGCAGGGAGCGGCTTAGGGTATTCATGGCAGTATAGTTAGTAATTAGCCCATTCCAACGGTTCCACCGATAACCATAGTTTAGCCATTTCCAGGCAAAACGAAATATTTTTTCGAGCCTGGATTGGAGGCTTAAATCCTCACCTGGCCCGAGCCATCGATCACGAATTTGTACGTGCAAAGTTCCCTAAGACCTACCGGGCCACGGGCATGCAGTCGATCCGTGCTGATCCCGATTTCGGCCCCGTAGCCGAACTCGAATCCGTCATTGAAGCGGGTACTCGCGTTCCAAAGGACAACCGCGCTGTCCACGCCCGCCTGGAACCGGCGCGCCGCGGCCTCGTCCGATGTCACGATCGCGTCGGTGTGCGCCGAGCCGTCGCGATTCACGGTCGCGATTGCGGCTTCGACCGAATCGACGACGCGCACGGCCATGACAAGGTCGAGAAATTCTTTCTTAAAATCCGCCGCCTTGGCGGCGATGTGCACAATCCCGGCTTCGTCGAGGATCGCCGCGCTTACCGGGTCGCAGCGCAATTCCACGCCATTTGCGACAAGCGACCCGGCCAATCGCGGCAACAGGGTACCGGCGGCCTCCGCATGGACTAAAAGCTGCTCGGCGGCGTTGCACACCCCGGGACGCTGCGTCTTCGCGTTCATGACCAGCCGCTCCGCCATATCGCCGTCGGCGGCCCGATCGACGTACATGAAGCAAACGCCATCATAATGCTTGATGACCGGGATCGTGCTATTCTCCCCGACAAATCGGATCAGTTCCTCCCCTCCGCGGGGAATGATGCAATGGACGAGCGAGTCGAGTTTGAGAAGCGTCTTCAATGCGGCGCGGTCCGTCGTCGGAACAAGCTGGACCGCATCGACCGGAAGGCCCGGCGTTTCGCCAAGCGCCGTACGAATCAGCTCCGCGAGGGCTTTGTTCGTTTGAAAGATCTCCTTGCCGCCCCGGAGAATTGCGGCATTGCCGGATTTAAGGCAGAGGATGGCGCAATCGATCGTGACGTTGGGGCGAGCCTCGAAAATGACGCCGATGACTCCGATCGGAACGCTCAGCTTCCGAATTTTGAGCCCGTTCGGCCGCGTCCATTCCTCAAGCACCGTGCCCACAGGATCCGGCAACTGCGCGACCTGGAGCACCGATTTCGCCAGATGCTCCAAACGGGACGCAGTGAGTGTCATGCGGTCGATCTCGGCCTTGCCCAGCCCGGCGGCCACGGCCGAATCAAGATCCCGCCGGTTCGCTTCCAATAACGCTTGATGCGAATTGCCAATGAGTTCCGCCAGCCGGTTCAGCGCCGCGTTCTTGGCCGCAGACGTACCGGTCGCCAGCACGAGCGAGGCGGCGCGTGCGCGTTCGGCAATCGACCTGACGATCTGTTCCAATTCGGCGGACATGACGTTCGCTGAACATCGCAAATTGCCCATTAAAGGGCAAATCTTTGCGGGAGCCGGTTAAAGCGGGAGCCTATAGCTGGCGACGATCGTACGGCCAATATGACGCCGCCTCTCAGGAGTGACGCGGCCGGCGATCGTTGTCATTTTGCGGCGGTCGACGCCGAAGAAATAGACGCAATCCACCAGCGTCGCGTGGTCCAATCCATCCGCACCGTTTAGGACGACTTGGTGGGACCTTGGTGATTGCCCGGGCCTTCTTGTCGATCCATAAAGCACGTTGAGTTTCGTCTTCCGGGAGTCGGAACAGAGCTCCTCGGGCGAGATGATCACTGCCGGGTGTTCGTCGCGATCGTCGGGATTGATCCGGACCTTGACGACGTCCCATTGGTGGACTTCAGGGGTCATGGATGCGGGTTGTCGTCTTCGGCCGCCGCCGCATCGAGCGCATATTCGCTCTCGGTGAGTCTAATGGATCCCGGCGGGAGGTACTTGATCGGCTGGATTCGCGTCGCGCGGTGAAGCGGACGGATAAAAATCCCTCCGTCTCTTTCCTCTATTAGAACCTTGGACTTTGTCTTGAGGCCCAAAACGCGACGCATGGGCGCTGGAAGGACGATCTGGCCTTTGCTGGAAAGGGTGGTTTGCATGTCTTACTTTTTCCTACCACCCTAATCTTGTCAATCCTTTGCGGACTGGAGCACGGATTGTTTGACCGAAGGCGCTTTGTTAAGGCAGCTTGCTTAAAAATCGGCCAAATCGCGGCTGACCCCATCGATCCAGGTCAACCGATACGATTATGTCGGTCGCTCGACCCAAAATTCGGGAGCGATCCACACAACCTATATATCGCGAATCCTCGCTGTTGTCGCGACTGTCACCCATCAAGAAGTATTTTTCGGCAGGGACCCGAACCGGCCCGAATGTTCGAAGCGCGCTGCGCTGGGGCAAAACCATTATCGGATGCGGCCGGCCCCCGAGTTGTTCCTCTGCAAAGACTGCATTTTGGTTCGAGAAGTCGCCGGACAATCCGGTAGGCAAACGCAGAGGGGCATAATCGACCGGCGTGCCGTTGATCGACAATCGCTCCTGGTTCATGGACACCACATCGCCGGGAACACCGATGACGCGCTTAATCCACCGCTCTCCATTCACAGGCGAATAGAACACTACGATATCGCCTCTCTTCGGGTCGCCCCAGGTCATGAGATGGCGAGTGGTGAACGGGATTTTAAGGTCATACGCCAGCCTGTTCACGAATACGAGTTCCACGGGTACTATCGTCGGTTCCATCGATCCCGTTGGAACGTACTCCCAGTCGGCGATCGCCGATTTGAATGGCAATACGAGTGCGGCGACGACCAAGACCGGACAAATCCACTCCCGCCAGAGAGCGCCGATAAAGCGATTTAAACTGCGTTCGCGGCTGGGACCGGGATTTTCTGGGATTGGAGAATTCATTGGGTTAAGAAAAAAGCGGCCCTTTGGCCGGGGGAAGCCAATTTGATTAGTCGACCGGGTGATTTCGAGGATGTTCCATCTGCGGACCCAATGGGAACTAGAGCATCCTCTTTGCTTGATGTTGCCAGAATAAACGAACAATACCCCAAATCGATCATGACTAATTCCGCATTCCGCTTCTGGCCAATTATAGGTTCTGTGATGGTTGTAACTCTGGCCGGTTCGACCGATGCGAACCTACTGGCGGCGGCGCCTCAGACGCCACCCATGATCAATCGGGAGGTTTTTTTCGGCAACCCGGAGATTGCCGGAGCGCAGGTTTCTCCGGACGGAAAGTATATTACTTTTCTCAAGCCGTGGATGGACACCCGCAATATCTGGGTGAAGCGCGTCGATGAGGGATTTGAGACGGCCCGCCGACTCACGGCGGAGACGAAGAGGCCGATATCCGAATATTTTTGGAGCCTGGACAGCAAGTACGTCCTTTACATCAAGGACCATGACGGAGACGAGAATTTCAACCTCTATGGAGTAAATCCGGCCGAAAAGCCGGAAGCCGAAACCGGGGCGCCTCCTTCGCGCAATTTCACCAATCTGAAAGATGTCGAGGTCGAGCTGTATGAGCTCCCCAAGCATGAGCCCAACCTGGTTTACCTCGGCCTGAACAACCGGGACAAGGAGTGGCACGATCTTTACCGGCTCAAGCTGGACACGGGCGAACTCACGCTGTTTCGCAAGAACACCGACCGAATTACGGACTGGACGTTCGATTTGTCGGGCAAGTTGCGCGTGGCGATGCGTTCGGCGGAGAACGGAGACACGGAAATCCTGCGCGTCGACCCGGACAAACTCGTCAAAATCTATTCGTGCAACGTGTTCGAAACCTGTTCTCCGCTGCGTTTTCAAAAAGACAACCGGCGGGTATATTTTGAGAGCAATCGAGGCGCCGATGTGAATCTCATATCCCTATGGCTTCTCGATCCACAGACCGGGCGCACGGAATTGGTCGAGTCGGACCCCTTGAACCGGGTGGATTTCGATGAAGCGGTATTTTCGGAGGCGAGCGACGAACTTGCAGTGACAGCCTACGAAGACGACCGTCTTCGGCGATACTACAGGGATGCAGGATTTGGGGCCGATCACGAATGGCTCCAAAAACAATTCCCCGGAATGGAAGTCGGGGCCAGTTCCCGCAGCTTGGATGAGCAGGTGTGGCTCGTGACGGTATTCAGCGACACCGAACCGGGAGAAACCTACCTATTCGACCGCCGCACCCACCGGCTGACATTCCAATTCAAGCTGCGTGAAAACCTGCCTCGAGCGGCATTGTGCGAAATGAAGCCGGTCCGCTATCGCTCTTCGGACGGACTGGAAATTCCCGCGTATCTGACACTGCCCGCGGGGACATCGAGCACCGGGCTGCCCGCACTGGTGATTCCGCACGGCGGACCCTGGGGGAGAGATTCGTGGGGATACAATACTCTCGCCCAGTATCTTGCGAATCGGGGCTACGCTGTCCTGATGCCGAATTTCCGCGGATCGACGGGCTACGGAAAGAAGTTCCTCGACGCCGGCAACAAGGAGTGGGGCCGCAAAATGCAGGACGACGTGACCTGGGGTGCGAAATACCTGGTGGCTCAAGGCATCGCCGATCCTAAGCGTATCGGCATCCTGGGTGGGTCTTATGGCGGGTATGCTGCGCTCGCGGGGCTTGCCTTTACGCCCGACGTCTATGCCGCCGGTGTCGACATATGCGGACCGTCCAACCTTATCACGCTGTTGAATGCAATCCCGCCCTATTGGGAGGCAGCGCGCAAAATTTTCTACGAGCGGATGGGTGACCCAACGACAGCGGAGGGAAGGGCTCTGCTGACCGATCGTTCGCCGCTCACGTTTGCTGATCGGATCCGGACGCCGCTTCTGGTCGCCCAGGGCGCCAATGATCCGCGGGTCAACCGAAGTGAAGCTGAACGGATAGTGATCGCTCTGCGGGATCGGGGTTGCCCGGTCGAATACATCATGGCTCCCGACGAGGGCCACGGATTCCAAAGGCCGATCAACAACCTGGCGCTTTTCATGGAAGCGGAGCGATTCCTGACCAAATACCTCGGAGGACGCTTTCAAGAGGGGGGATCGCCGGAAAGCGTGCGTCGGCTCGCGGAGATCATGGTCGATCCAAAGACCGTGAAGATTTCAACGGCACCCGATGCCGCGGCCCCAGGAACCGACCAACCCGCCAACGCGAAGAATTAGCGACTGATTGGACTGACATCGCTTGTTGCGGTATGCCTCAATTCCAAAAACTATTTCGGCTGCTTAGCGGCATTCTCTCCGTGTCGGCGTTGGTTGCGCTTGCGATGCTCCTTTCCTATGATTCCTGGTATCATTTCCAGCCAACCGCCCATCACCAAAAGATAGGTGCGTTCGCTTTGATGCTGGTCGGCGGATCGTTCATCTGCCTGCAAATCCATGCATCGGCGGGACGGGCGGAAAAATTCAAGGGCGTGCTTCTCGGACTGGCGTTCGTGCTTTGGGGAGGGGAACAGTTTCTTCCGCCAGGAACATTTGTGACGGCCTTCGACAGCGTGGTCATCACGATTTTTGTCGCCGATATGGCCTGGGTGATTCTGGGGCGCTTAAGGAGCAAGGATAACGAGAACGCCTGAGCATTGAGTGAAAACCGAGCCGAGCGCGGCAAATCTTGAAACAACTTATCGATCCCGCCAGCGTCTGGCCCGATGGTCCTCAGCCCCTTTCACAAATGATAATCGAGAAACCGCTTCTCTTTCTGCGCGGTATTGGAATTTCCGCTGTGCTTTCGTTACCGGTGATCCTTCCCGCCCAGGCGCTCGCAGCCGATCCGGGCGCACTCGCCGCCGGCCAGGAGCCGCCGACTTCCTGGATAGACAAGGATACCGGCCACCGCGTCGTCCGAATGACTAGGGAACCCAACTCCGCGAGCTTCTATTTCAACGACAACGGGTACACTCCCGACGGGAAGGAGATGGTCTATACGACTCCCGAGGGAATTTCGGTGTTGAATCTCGCAACCATGGAAACCCGGCAGGTGGTGCAGCGGCCCGCCCGTGCGATCGTCGTCGGCCGGAAAACGCCGACCGTTTTCTACACCAAGGCAACCGACAAGCCCCTCTTCTCAGAGCTATGGTGCACCAACGTGGATACCGGAGAGACCCATAAACTCGCCGACCTGCCGCGCCGCGGCGGAATCTCCACGGTCAATTCGGACGAAACCCTGGGAGCAGGGACTTACATCGAGGGCGATGCAGCCGCCGGCGGCAATTTCGACGGGACCGCGAAAGCCGGACAGGCCCGCGATTTGAATATGCCTCCCAACAAGGTGCAAATGATGAACGTCCGTCTGGCCGCGCGGCTTCCCATCACCATGTACACCGTGAATTTTGCCACGGGAGAGGTGAAAATCCTTCAGCATAGCACGGACTGGCTCAATCACCTGGAATTTTCGCCCACCGACCCCACCCTGCTCATGTACTGCCACGAGGGCGTGAAAGTGGATGTGGACCGAATCTGGACAACCCGCACCGACGGCACGGAAGTTACTCTAATCCACAAGCGGACGATGGAAATGGAAGGGCCTGGCCACGAATGGTGGAGCCGCGACGGGAAGACCATTTGGTACGATTTGAATTTTGGCCGGCATACATACACAGACGGCTTGAAGCTCGGACTGGACCACGCCGATTATACCCTCCCGGTGGTTGGTTATGTCGCAGGCTACAACGTGGAGACCAAGCAGAGGATCTGGTATCACTACCAGGGCAGCGAGTGGTCCATCCATTTCAACTCATCCCCCGACGATACCGTTTTTTGCGGCGATGGCGGCCGATCGCCCGGCGCCCAGTGGATTTATCTTTTCCAGCCCGAGCGGCTCGCCACCAAAGAAATGATCGCCAGCCCCGATCTGATTCGCATGGGGCTTTTTCACTCCGAGCGCCTTGTGAACATGTCCAAGCACGATTACCGTCTGGAGCCCAACGTCAGTTTCACGCCGGACGCCAAGTTCATCGTCTTCCGGTCGAACATGTTTGGCCCGACCTACGTATTCGCAGTCGAGGTCGCAAAAGCCGCAGGGTCCTGACCGGATCGCGATCCCCTTTCTCTCCTTCTCTCCCATGACCATGAAAATGTCCTTAACCCTCCTTCGCGCTCTGCGCTTTTACGCGGCACTCTCGCTCTGCGCATCCGCCTTTGCCCAGACAGCCGACGCTCCCGCCACCACGCCTCCCCCGAAGAGCTGGATCGATCCGGACACCGGCCATCGAGTCATCCGGCTGACCGACGAGCCCGGCTCCGACAGCTTCTATTTCAATTTTAACGCCTTTACGCCCGACGGAAAGGAAATGATCTACACCACAATCAATGGTGCGATCCGGGTGCTGAATTTGGAGACCCTGACTACGAGGCCGTTGGCAAGCGACGTGGTCAGAGCGATCGTCGTCGGCCATAAGACCCCGACCATTTACTACACCAAATCAACCTCCGATCCCCATTTTCTGGAACTTTGGGCGGCCAATATCGACACCGGGGAGAACCGGAAAATCGCCGATCTTCCGCGCAGAGGCAGTGTCGTCACGATCAATGCGGACGAGACCCTGGGCGCGGGCAGCTTTATCGAGGGCGATGCCGTCGGCCCGGGCGTCTACGGCGGAGGATTGACCACCCAAAATAAAATGGGGACGACAAATCTAGGCGAACCCGAGAACAAGACGGAGATGATGGCGGAACGCCTCGCGGCGAAGCTTCCGAATACCCTCTTCACAGTGAATCTGCAGACCGGGCAAATCAACAAGCTGATCGAGCACAGCACGGATTGGCTCAATCATTTCCAATTCTCGCCTACGGACCCCACCCTCCTCATGTATTGCCACGAAGGGGCCTGGCACCAGGTCGACCGCATCTGGACCATCCGCACCGACGGCACGCAAAATCAGCTGATCCACAAGCGGACAATGTTGATGGAAATCGCCGGCCACGAATGGTGGGGCCTCGACGGAAAAACCCTTTGGTACCAGCTGATGTTTCCCCGAGGCGTCCAGAATTCCAGTTTCATCGCCAGCTATAACGTCGATACGGGAGAACGAGTCTGGCTGCACCAGGTGCCGGAAGCCGGCTCCATTCACCACAACACCTCGCCCGATGGAAAGCTGATCTGCGGCGATGGCAACGGGCGCAATCCCTGGATCGTTCTTTGCCGTCCCGTGTTAAGCAAAGATGATCACACCCTGGGTACTAACCTGATCCAGGGCGGTGCCATGGAGGTGGAAAAGCTGGTCAATATGTCCAAGACCGCAATCCATGGAGCGCAGAACTACCGGCTGGAGCCGAATCCGATGTTCACCCCGGATCAAAAGTACGTCATCTTCCGGTCAAATATTTTCGGCCCGGACTATGCCTTCGCAGTCGAGGTCGCAAAAGCCAATCAGCCTTAACCTGATTTTTACCTGCTCGCCGCTTCGAGGGGCGCGGCGATCATGGGCTACGGCTGTCGACTAAACTCTGCTGTTGAGAGCGTTTCCCACGCGCCCTGATCGTTCATACGGTAAGAAGCGTCTGACAAGACGTCCGCGCTCAATTGCTTGATAAGTGTGCGGCCCTTCTCGGTCGTGCCGTCCAACTTTGTCATGGTTAATAGAAACTCCAGCCCGTTGGCATTCATACTGCCGGTACCCTCGACCAACGAGCCGTCGCCAAGCGTTTCCAGGAGCGCATACTGGCCCTTGGCGGAATTCCACGCATACATTCCGCTGCCTTGCGGCGTGCGCTTGTCGCCCTTGATCAGCCAGTAGTCGAAGCTTTGGCCTTCCTTGTCCGCCAGCCACCCGATCCGCAACTCAAGCCGGACCGGACTGCCATCGGTATCGGATCCAAGCACCGCGGACCAATCGCCAATGAGCGGATTTAGCGCCGCATAACGGGTGTCAGTTGCCGTCTTTCCCCCGGCGGCTGAATCCGGGTTAGACGCAAAAAGGATTCGTTCGCCGCTGCGGGGATCATTTTCGACGCGCGGGGGCAGCTCGAAAATCATCGTGGGCCGCTGGTCGACACTGAAGAGGGGCCAGGATGGCAGAGTGGCACAGTTGGGATTTCCCGTGCGTCCAAACGCAAGGAAGGAGTCGCTCATGATTGCGGCGATCTGCGGCCCGGTCGGCTGACGGGCAGTCCGCCAATTTTCAACCGGATCGTCGACCACCAGCGCCGTGTCGATCGCATGCGCCGCCAAACCGCGGCCGGGCCAATTCAGGCAATACACCCAAGTTTGGCCGTGTTGCGCAGCTCTTCGTTCCGACTCGACCACGATCGATCGCCACAGCCCAGACGCGGTGACGGCTGCGTAGACGACCTCGGTCGGGGAATAGTCCGGGTACATCCGGCGGTATTCGCTGATGATTCGTTCCGGGCTCGGGCCAAACGGGAGCTGGACCGAGGAACCCAGGGCTTTGAGGGCCGAATCCCAATTCAGATCCGTAAGGGCGGGCTCTCTGACAAGGAAACTCGACATCTCGTCGTGGGTGGTGCCGATCACCATCGGAATATCGGCCGACAAGGGGGACGCGTCCGGATAAAACGGATCCCGCGGCAACGTCCGGCTATCGACGACCGGTGCAAATCCCCTTTTTTGGAAAGCGGCTACCAATTGGTCCATCGGAAGCTTCTTGATTTCCGCCAATCGATCGGGCGTCAAATTCAGCTCCGCAAGGACAGCTTTGGCAATCGCCGTCGCTTGTTGCCGGGGGGCGCCAGTGACCCCCGCTCCGCTAATCGCCCAGACGCGTTGAAACAGCCCGCGCGCGGACGGCATGGCCATCAGCATTGCGCACTTCGCGCCACCGCCGGAATCGCCGAAGATCGTGACGCACCCAGGATCCCCGCCGAATTCCACGATGTTCGCGTGGACCCATTGGAGCGCCAGGACAAGGTCGAGCATTCCCGCATTGCCGGAATCGGCGAACTCCGCGCTCCCGACATCCCCGAGGTAGAGGTACCCGAACCCGCCGAGCCGGTGGTTGACGGCGACAACAACCACGTCGCCGCGCTGCGAAAGCTTCGAACCATCGACCATATCGCCGGTCTGGCTATCGAAGCCGCCGCCGTGGAAGTACACAAATACGGGCCTCTTGCGGCCATCGCGGAGCGCCGGGGTCCAGAGATTGAGATTCAGGCAATCTTCACTTTGCGGCAGATCGGCGTGAAGAAATGCGTTTTGCGCAGTTCCTGCCGGCTGCGGCGCGATCGGCCCGAAATCCGTGCAGTCGCGGATGCCGGGCCAAGACGCGGGCGGCAAGGGAGGCTCGAAACGCCGCATCGCCGTATCGCCGCCATAGGGAATCCCCTTGAACACAAAGCGCTCTGCTCCCCAAACGCCGCGAACCTTGCCGGCCGTTGTCGCCGCGATCGGCTCCGGTTCGGCGGCTAATGCGGCCGACGCTAGTACTGCGACAACCAGGGTCGCAGTGAACAAGGAAAAGGAGGCTTTCTTGGCGCTATTTCGCCACCCGGCAACGGCGGTAATTTCCACGAGAATAAACACAGAGCCCGAAAAACACCGCTGCGACGAGCGCAATCCCCGGCCCGCCATCCGGGACGGATGCCCAAGCCGAAATAGAGACATCGGCTGCCGATCCCGAGGAGATGACGAGTTCCTCGGTAAACGTGTAAGGGTTGCTGACCGAGCCTTCCACATCAACAGCCGATCGGTCATGGCTGTCTAATATGCCGGAAGACTCACTGCCCGGATCTATGGACGTCAGGGCGTTTGAAGTGCCAAATTCAGAGGCATTGTAAAAGGTCGCCCCCGATCCTCCGGTCGCATAATTTGACGTGGCAAATGTATACATCTGAACCTCGGCTGAACCGGTTGTAACGTCGACATTGAGACCCGCGTTGACCGGGCCTGAGGCCATTTGGTCGACGACTGAAAAGAAAATGTCGAGAACCCCGCCGCCGCCCGTGTGTGCATCAATCGTTCCCAAGTCGACGAGCTGATTCGACCCGCCCACGTCATCCCCGATCGTGTCGCTGATCGTCCAATCGCTGTTGTCGCCGCTGGGAGAGGGAACGAAGCTGCCATTATAACCGTTTCCCAATGACGTATCGGGATCGAACTCCACAATTCCCGTGCTGGAATTGCCGTCCTTTCCAGTAACGGTGCCCGTATTGTTGGTCGTGCTGTTGTCGTAAATGATCAGGTGGGTGTTTTGGTCCCCGTTCTGGATATAAAGCGCATCGACCATGTCGGCGTTTGCCGAAGACGCGAACCCTGCAATTGCACCTGCGACCGTCAGCGATAGGATGAGTTTTTTCCTGTAAGTCCCGGACTTCTGTCATTTGCGTTACATTGCTTGCCCCAACATGTTGCTCAATCCGTGCCAGCTTGGCTCCAGTTTCAGCCCGATGCCCGATCTGGGTCAGCACAAATACGTACTGGCTTTATTATAAAAACCCGACCCCGGCGGCACCGTCAGAAGTTGATCGATTCTGTAAAGCAATCCGACATCGGACACGCCGCACCCTCCGATCGTGACAAGGACAACCGAACGGGGCTGGCTACGCTAAAATCGGGTGAACTTTGCCAAATCCCGGTAGCGGAGATCGATCCTGCTCCTGCCCGCAGCCGACAGCCGATTAACGCCGAAGCTCTCGACCGTGAGGCTTGCGCAGGCCGTCGCGTAGGCGATCGCCCGGCGCAAGGCCGGAAGGTCCGTCCGGTTGACCGAAGCGAGGTATCCGATCAGGGCGCCCGCGTAGCTGTCGCCGGCTCCCGTGGGATCGACCAGGCGCGCGACCGGATAGGCGGGAAGCGCAAAGAAACCGTCCGGATGAAAAAGCAGCGACCCGTGGGAACCCTTCTTCACAATCACTATCCGCGGGCCCATTTTCCGAATGTTCCAGCCCGCGACGATCAGGTTCTTCTCCCCGCTCAGCGCCTCAGCCTCGTTCTCGTTGAGGACGAACAGATCGACCCGCCGGATCAGCCGCTCCAGATCCGGGCGCGTGAGTTCTATCCAGAAATCGCGCGTGTCGGCCAAAACGAACGCATCCCGCGGCACCTGGTCCATGACCTGGCACTGAAGTGCCGGGGTAATCGCGCCCAGCATTATGTACCGGCTGTCCCGATACTCGGCCGGGATTTTGGGCGAGAACGTCTCGAGCACGTTGAGCTCGGTCACCAGGTTCTCGCACCGGTCGAAATTCTCCCCGTAACGGCCCGACCAGAAAAAGGTCTTCCCCGCGGGATCCACCCGGAGGCCGCGCAGGTCGACGCCGTGCTTGCGAAGTCTTTGAATGAATCGCTTTGGAAAATCCGCCCCGACGACGCCCAAAAGCTGCGCGGGCGCGAAATAGCTCGCGGCGATCGAGGCGTAGGTAGCCGCTCCGCCGAGGATATCGCCGGTGCGCGTTACGGAGGTCGCGATCCGGTCTATTGCGACGGAGCCGATGATCAATGCGGGCTTGGCGGTCCGGGGATATGTGGATGGCATGGGGGGGGACCATCTCAGGCCTCCAGAATTGAAATCCGGTTCCCTGCAGCCGGATTTCAATACTGGAAGCCTGAGGTGTTATTTTATTGGCTCACGGTCAGATTTGTGGCGAGCAGCGGCTCGTCGTCGACCTCGATCAGAAGCGAATAGTCGCCCGCCAGTGGGAAGCTCAGGTTTCGGATCTCGTTGATCAGATTGATCCGGTGCAGGGGGCTTTGGGATTCGAAGCTGCGCTCGATAAGCGCCTTCATTTGAGTGGGGTTCATCCCCATCGAAATCCGCATCTTGTGCTGGCCGGGCGCCACATCGGTAAGCGTGAGGAACCAAACCATCAATGGGTGCGTCACCGGGAAGCGGTGGGCCTTGATGTTCGAGAAGACCCCCAAAATCGTGTATTTTCCCGAACTGGGATCCACGTGGGCACCGTCGCAGGTTAGCCACGCCAATAACTGCGGCTTGGATTGCACTCCCTGGAGTTGGCGGGCGGCCGAGCCCGGGGCAACTCATTTCCCGGTTCTTGCAACCGGCCGCCGGATGGTTTCGTGTACCCGGGTGACATCGCAGACGCTGATCGAATCGCTTTCGGCCTATCCCCGATGGCTCGTGATCACCGCAATAACCCTCATTGCTGCGGCCCTCGTCTGGATCGTGGCAAAGCTTCTGGAATGGACCCTGTGGTTTCTGATCCTCGTCATTTTGGTCGGCGGACTCGCGTGGGCCATTTGGGCGATAGTCAGGTAGGGCAAAAATCTCGACAAAGGCTTGCGCGGCGAACGGCCGCATTTTAATCCTCCCGGATGAAGTTTATCTTCGTGACTGGAGGCGTGGTATCCTCGCTGGGCAAGGGGCTAACCGCGGCGGCGCTCGGCGCCCTTCTGGAAATGCGGGGACTGCGGGTGAGGATCCAGAAATTTGACCCGTATTTGAACGTCGATCCCGGGACCATGAGCCCGTTTCAGCACGGGGAAGTGTATGTCCTTGAGGACGGTGCAGAAACGGACCTCGACCTCGGCCATTATGAACGATTCACGAGCGGAAAGCTGTCCCGGCTCAACAGCCTGACCTCCGGCCAAGTCTACGAGAGCGTCATCCAGAAAGAGCGCCGGGGGGATTATCTCGGAAAGACGGTCCAGGTGATTCCCCATGTGACAAACGAGATCAAGGAGCGGATCTATGCGGGCGGAAAGGACGTGGACGTCCTCATCACCGAAATCGGCGGGACGACGGGAGATATCGAGGGGCTGCCATTTCTCGAAGCCATGCGCCAGTTCGCGCACGAGGCCGGCCCAAAGGACGTCGTATTCATACACGTAACCCTCGTTCCCTTTCTCGCCGCGGCCGGCGAACTCAAGACCAAGCCCACGCAGCAGTCGGTCGCCAAGCTCCGCGAGATCGGCATCCAGCCCCACGTCCTGGTCTGCCGCTGCGACCATCCCCTGCACGACGACCTGCGTGACAAGCTGAGCCTGTTCTGCAATGTTCCCGTGAAGGCCGTCATCGAATGCCGCGACGTCGACCACTCGATCTACGAGCTTCCGCTCGCCCTGCAAAAGGAGGGGATGGACGAGCTAGTCCTCGATTTGTTCGGCATCAAGATCCCGCTGCCCAAGCAGAATATCTGGGAGAAGGTCGTCCGGCGAATCCTAAATCCGACCCACGAAGTGACGATCGGAGTCGTCGGGAAATACATCGAGCTTCAGGACGCCTACAAGTCCGTCTACGAGTCGGTCACGCACGCGGGCATCGCCAACAATTGCAAGGTGAATGTGCGCCGGATCGACGCCGAGGATCTCCAAAAAAGCGGGGGGCTCGCGCAGCTGCGCAGTCTCGACGGCATTCTCGTGCCGGGTGGATTCGGCGATCGCGGAACGGCCGGCAAGATAGCGGCCGCCCGCTGGGCCCGGGAGCACAAGCTGCCGTATTTCGGACTTTGCCTCGGCTTGCAGATCAGCGTCATCGAGATCGCCCGCAACGTGCTCAGGCTCCCGGGTGCCAATAGCACGGAGATCGATCCGCAAACACGCCATCCCGTCATCAACATGATGGAGGAACAAAAGAAGACGATCGATAAAGGCGCCACCATGCGCCTCGGCAGCTACGAATGCGCGATCAGACCGGGGACTCATGCCGCGCGGGCTTATCGTGCGGCGAGCGTGCGCGAGCGCCATCGCCACCGGTACGAGGTCAATAACGCGTACGTGGCGCAGCTTCAGAAGGCCGGGGTCGTCGTGAGCGGGGTCAACCCGCGCCGAAATCTCGTCGAAATCATCGAGCTCAAAAACCACCCGTGGTTCGTCGCCGTGCAGTTCCACCCCGAGTTCCAGTCCAAGCCGAACCGGGCGCATCCCCTTTTCGCCGCATTTATCGCCGCCGCCATAAAACACCGAAAGCGATGATTTTCGATCCTGAGAAGCTGCTTTTGATCGCCGGCCCCTGCTCGCTTGAGAACGAGGCCGTGTGCCGCTCGGTTGCCGGCGCCCTTGTCAGCCTGGGCCGCGCTCATCCGGAGCTTCGAATCGTTTTCAAGGGATCGTTTGACAAGGCCAACCGGACATCGCTCGCCGGCGATCGGGGCACAGGGCTGGACGAAGGCCTGCGGCTTCTCGCATTGGTCCGCAAGGAATCCGGGTTTCCCGTGCTGACGGACGTGCATGAGACATCGCAGGTGCCTGCCGTGGCCGGCGTCTGCGATGTTATCCAAATCCCCGCCTTTCTCTGCCGCCAGACAGACCTGCTCCTCGCGGCGGCCGCCACCGGGCGGGCGGTCAACGTCAAGAAGGGCCAGTTTCTATCGCCGCAGGAAATGGCGCATGTGACCGGGAAACTAAAGAAGGGCGGCGCCGCCGAAATCTGGCAGACCGAGCGCGGCACGACTTTCGGTTACCAAAATCTGGTCGTCGATATGCGATCGTTCGCGCTTATGCGGCAAAATGGGCGCCCGGTCGTTTTCGACGCGACGCACAGCGTCCAGCTCCCCGGGGCCGGAGACGGCCGGAGTGGCGGCCAGCGCGAGTTCATTCCGCCGCTTGCCCGCGCCGCGCTCGCCGCGGGAGCCGACGGGCTGTTCATAGAAACTCATCCGAACCCGGAAACGGCCATCAGCGACGGGCCCAACATGGTTCCGCTGACCGAACTTCCGGGCCTGATTTCGGATTGCCTCTCGATCTGGAGGGCGGCTCGGAAGATCCGCTCCTGAGCCCCGGCGCGGCCTCAACTTCTTAGTTCACCGGCCTCTTCGTAGACGCCGAGGTGTCGGTAGCGGTTGTATCGGGCCTCCAGCAAATCCGGCAGGGAACTCTTTGTCAGTTCGGCCAGATGCCGGCGCAGGCACTTCTTGAGCGCGGCGGCCGCGGCGACGGGCTCGTGGTGCGCGCCTCCCAGCGGCTCGGCGATCACCTCGTCGACGACGCCGAGTTCGCGCAGCTTGGCGGCTCCAAGTTTCAGGGCCTCCGCGGCCTTCGGCGCCGCCGCGCCGTCCTTCCATAGTATCGCGGCGCAACCTTCCGGGGAGATGACGGAATAGTAGCTATTCTCGAACATCAGCACCCGATCGGTGACGCCGATCCCGAGCGCCCCTCCGGATCCGCCCTCGCCGACGACCACTGAAATCGTGGGTGTCTGCAGCATCGACATTTCCCGCAAATTGACGGCGATCGCCTCCGACACGTGGCGTTCCTCCGAAGCGATTCCCGGGAAGGCCCCCGGCGTATCGATGAGCGCGATTACCGGAAGCCCGAACTTCTCGGCCATTCGCATAAGCCTGAGGGCTTTTCGATAGCCCTCCGGGTGGGACATCCCAAAATTGCGGCTGATCTTCTCCTTGGTGTCGCGGCCCTTCTGTTGCGCGATCACGATCGCCGAGCGGCCGTCGAGAAAGGCGGTGCCCCCGATCATCGCCCGATCGTCGCTGAATTGGCGGTCCCCGTGCAGCTCCTGGAAGCCCTCGAACAGCTGCCCGATGTAATCGAGCGCGTGGGGCCGCGCGGGATGCCGGGCTATCTGCACACGCTGCCACGCCGTCAGATTGGCATAAATCTCTTTCTGAAGAGCTCCGATCTGCTTCTCAATCGCCCCGACTTCCCGCGCAAGATCCACGTTGGTTTCGAGCGAACGCTGGAGCAGCTGGTCCAACTGTCCGGACAAGGCGCGCAACGGCTCTTCAAACTCCAACGCGTAGGCCGGGGTTTTCATTCACCTCGACCCTACTCCGTCCCTCAGGCCGGTGTCAACGGAACGGAAAAACAGGGGCGTCAGGGCCCGGCCGGCTTCAATTGGATTGCGGGTGCCGCAGGAGCGACTGCTGGAGCGCGGGGCGCCGCCGAGGGAGGCAGTGTGGACTCCAGCTCGAAAACCCGCTGCGCCCAAGGGCTGTTCGGATCGGTTTGCATGATCTGCATGGCCAAACTTTGCACCTCGTCCCCACGGCCCGCGGAGGCGGCAAGACTCGCGAGTTGGTAAAGAGCCTCTGCCCGGATGATTTGAAATTGATGCGTGTCGTCAGCCAATTGGTGCAGAGCGGCCTCCCCCTCGGCCTGCTTGCCGGACTGGACCTGCGCCATGGCGAGGCCCAGCTGCGCGCGGGCTGCTAGCGGGGACGCGGCGGTTTTTAGAAGAGTGTATGCCCGATTGTAACTGTCGATGGCTGCGTCCGCTTTGCCCGCGGTGGAATCTTCGTCGCCGACCATGAGCTGCGCGATCCCGCCTAGGATGTCGTCTGGGTGGGCTGTGGCAAAGGTTTGGAGCTTGTCGGGCGTTGTCGCCAGCGCGAATTCCCTCTGGATGCCGGCCTGGCGCTCGTTCACATGGTAAGTCCACCCCGCCTTGCCGACGTAGAACAGGAGTACTATCCCGCACCCGGCGATGATGGCCTCGCGGTACCGTCTCCAAAAGTCGTGAAGCTGCTCGTCGACCGGCGAGCGGGAGGCATTCTCGGCTCCGCCTTGCGGGGTTTCACCGGGCGGCTTCGGACTCGAAGGAGAGGCGGGGTTGGGCATGAAACGAGGTTTTGCGTTGGGAAAAGAGCCAGCAAAGCAAGTCCCTGCGGTCGTGTAAACAGCGAATCTGCCCTCGCTCCGTCGGCTTAGTCAAAAACGACCGTCTTGCGCCCGTACACGAGGACGCGGCTTTCCAGATGCCAGCGAACCGCCTGGGCCAGGACCGTCTTTTCGAGATCCCTGCCTTTTCGGACCAAGTCGGCGACGCTGTGGCGGTGCGTCACCCGGACGACGTCCTGCTGGATGATCGGTCCGTCGTCGAGATCGGCCGTCGCGTAATGGGCCGTCGCTCCGATCAGCTTCACGCCGCGCTCGTGCGCCTGGTAGTAAGGGCGGCCGCCGGCGAAGGCCGGGAGGAAGGAATGGTGGATATTGATGACCGGCCGGCCGAAAGAGGAGAGGAAACCGGCCGACAGCACCTGCATGTAGCGTGCGAGAATCACGAGTTCCACGTCGAGCGAACGCAATAAGGCGAGCTGCCGCGCTTCCGCGGCGGACTTCGAGGCGTCTCCCGGTTCCACGGGTATATGATGATACGGAATCCCGTAGCCGGCAGCCGCTGGCGCGATATCAGTGTGATTCGAAATGACAGCGACAAAATCGGCCCCGAATTCGCCGGCCCGCCAGCGGAGGGCGAGATCGTGGAAGCAATGGTCCGCATTCGATACGAATATCGCCACTTTGGGGCGGCGCGTAGAAGAGGTCACCCGCGCCGTCATTCCAAGGGAGGCGGCGAACTGAAGGAAGGCCGCGGTATCGGATGGGGCGCCTGCCGAGGGTTTCGGCTCCCACTCCACCCGTTGAAAAAAAACGCCCGATTCCATATCCCGGTGCTGGTCGGCATGGAGAATATTTCCGCCCCTCTCGAAAATCCATCCGGCCACGCGGGCCACCAATCCGGGCTGGTCGGGTCCGGACAAAAGCGCGATCAATGTGGCGGGTTCAGGCAAGGGGTTATACCGGAACGACATTGCCTCGGTACCCTTGGATCGGGCGCACGCCGAGCGGTTTTTCGCGCAAGGCGCGTATCCCCTCCACCGCCGCCTCGGCTCCCGTGATTGTGGTCATAATGCAGATGTTGTTGGCATAGGCGGCGGCGCGGATGGAATTTTCATCGCGGCGGGGGATCATTCCGCTCGGAGTATTGATGACCATCGCGATCTGTCCATTCTTGATCATGTCGATCGCGTTGGGCCGCCCCTCGCTCAGCTTGGCGAGCCGCTTCGCCTGGACTCCGTGATCGTTTAGAAATTTCGCAGTGCCGTTTGTCGAATAGAGCACGATCCCGAAGCTCTCCAGATCCCGGGCTATCTCGACCGCCGCGGCCTTGTCCGCGTCCTTGACGCTCAGGAAGACATTGCCCTTGGTCGGCAGGCCGGGCTTGGCGGCGGCCTGAGCCTTCGCGAATGCGAGGCCGAGATCGTCGTCTAGCCCCATCACTTCGCCCGTCGAGCGCATCTCGGGCCCGAGCGCGATCATCGCGCCCGGGAAGCGCGCGAAGGGGAAAACCGCCTCCTTCACGCACCAGTGCTTCGGGGTCACCTCCCGGACAAAGCCCAGGTCCGCGAGCTTGGCGCCCGCCATCACTTTTGCCGCAAGTTTTGCCAGGGGCACCCCTATCGCCTTCGCCACGAAGGGCACCGTGCGGGATGCGCGCGGGTTCACTTCCAGGACGTACAGCTCGTTCTCCTTTATGGCGAACTGCACGTTCATTAGCCCGATCACCTTGAGTTCGCGGGCCAGGGCGCGCGTGGCGGTCCGGACCATGTCGAGCATGGCTTTGTCGAGTGTGTGCGGGGGCATCACCATCGCGGCGTCGCCCGAATGGACTCCCGCGAATTCAATGTGCTCGAGCATGCCGCCGATGACGCTTGTCTCGCCGTCGCTCAGGCAGTCGACGTCCAGCTCGATCGCGTCCTCGAGGAATTTGTCGATGAGAACGGACTTGCCCGGCATGACATCGAACACTTGGCGGACAACGCCCTTCAAATCGTCGGCATTGTAAACGATGAACATGCCCCGGCCGCCAAGGACAAATGACGGGCGGAGCAGCACGGGATAACCGACTTCCAGGGCATATGCGGCCGCCTCGTCCTCATTGAGCGCCGTCCGGTTTTCCGGCTGCTTCAAACCGAGTTTGTTGAGAATGCCGGCAAAAAGCTTCCTGTCCTCGGCGATCTCGATGCTTTCGGGGGAAGTGCCGATTATGTTCACGCCGTTCGCCTTGAGCGCCGAAGCGAGATTGAGCGGGGTCTGTCCCCCGAACTGGACGATCGCCCCAAAGCATCCCTCCTGTTTGTACACTTCGAGGACGTCCTCGAGCGTCAGCGGCTCGAAGTAAAGCCGGTCGCTCGTATCGTAGTCGGTCGAAACGGTCTCCGGGTTTGAATTCACCATCACGGTCTCGAATCCGGCTTCCCGCAGCGCGAAACTCGCGTGCACGCAGCAGTAGTCGAACTCGATCCCCTGCCCTATCCGGTTCGGGCCGCCGCCAAGGATCATGATCTTTTTCCTGTCCCCGGCGGGCAGGATCTCGTTCTCGTTCCCGTAGCTCGAGTAGTAATAAGGCGTGAAGGCCTCGAACTCCGCCGCGCACGTGTCGACGAGCCGGTAGACGGTGTTGATGCCCTTCGCGATCCTTTCCGCCCGCACGGCCCGAGGCTCGCTGCCGAGAAGGTGGGCCAGCTGGACGTCGGAGAATCCAAATTCCTTGGCCCGCCGTAGCACGTCCGGACCGAGAGAGCCGAGCGTCTTGCCCCGGAGGCTCTCTTCCATCTCGTAGATTTCACGCAGCTGGTGAAGAAACCAGCGGTCGATCTTCGTCAGATCGTAAATTTGTTCGACCGTATAGCCCGCCCGGAATGCGTGACGGATGTAGAAAATCCGGTCCCCGCAGGGGGTGCCCAGCTTCGTCTTGATGACGGCGTCGTCGGGATGCTCGTCGCCGCCGAGCCGGCCGCCGCCTCCGAAACCGCGGGCGCCGATCTCGAGCGAGCGCAGGGCCTTCTGGATCGATTCCTTGAAGGTCCTTCCGATCGCCATCGCCTCCCCGACCGATTTCATGGAAGAAGTCAGGGTCGCGTCGGCATCGGGGAACTTTTCAAATGTGAATCGCGGGACCTTCGTCACGACGTAGTCGATCGTCGGCTCAAAACTTGCCGGTGTGAGCCGGGTGATGTCGTTGCGCAGTTCGTCCAGGGTGTATCCCACCGCCAGCTTGGCCGCGATTTTCGCGATCGGGAATCCGGTAGCTTTCGAGGCCAGGGCCGAGGAGCGGGAAACCCGCGGATTCATCTCGATAACCACCATGCGGCCGGTATCCGGATCGACCGCGAACTGGATGTTCGATCCGCCGGTCTCGACGCCGACCTCCCGGATGACTGCGAATGAGGCGTCGCGCATCGCCTGAAACTCCTTGTCGGTAAGGGTCATCGCCGGGGCGACCGTGATCGAGTCCCCGGTGTGGACTCCCATCGGATCAAAATTCTCGATCGAACAGATGACGACGCACTGGTCCCTGTGGTCGCGCATGACCTCCATCTCAAATTCCTTCCAGCCGAGAAGGCACTCCTCGACAAGGACTTCGTGAACTGGGGATACGTCCAGCCCGTTGGCGACGATGCCCTCGTACTCCTCCCGGTTGTAGGCAATGCCTCCGCCGGAGCCTCCAAGTGTGAAGGACGGGCGGATGATCAATGGGAATACGCCGATTTCCTCGGCGGCGATCCGGGCTTCCTCCAACTTGCGAACCGTGCGAGACTTCGGCAAATCAAGCCCGATCCGAAGCATCGCTTGCTTAAATAGCTCCCTGTCCTCGCCTTTCGCGATGGCCGTCGGCTTTGCCCCGATCATTTCAACTTTGTACTTGGCCAGGATTCCCTGCCGTTGCAGGTCCATCGACAGATTGAGGGCCGTCTGGCCTCCCAGGGTCGGAAGAAGCGCCGAGGGCCGCTCGGCCGCGATCACCTTCTCCAGGAATTCAACCGTAAGCGGCTCTATGTAAGTGACATCAGCGAATTCCGGGTCGGTCATGATCGTCGCCGGATTTGAGTTCACTAATATTACCCGAAATCCCTCCTCCTTGAGCGCCTTGCAGGCCTGCGTTCCCGAGTAATCGAATTCGCAGGCCTGGCCGATCACGATTGGGCCGGCCCCGATTATCAGAACGGATTGAATGTCTGTACGCTTGGGCATTTACGAACGGGCTGGCACTAAAATTCCACCGAGAGTTGGGGCCCGGGAAACCCGCCGCAAGCCCATTGTCGAGGCCTGTGCAACGTCCTCAGGGAACGTTGTAGACCTCGACGAGAGCGATGCCGGTTGTCGAGCCAACGCCACTCACCTGGGCTGTGTAGCCGAAGTTGGCGGGAAGGGTGACGACCATTGCGCAGTCGGCGGAACCTGCGGCAATCTGAGAGGCGTAGACACTGTTCATGATCGCTGTGGTCGCGGGCTGGATCCCAGCGGCGACCGTCGAGTTGCCCCGGACCGGGGCGTTGCCCCATCCGGTATTGGTCGCAATCACGTTGCCGGAGGAGTCATAAAGGGTCAGCGTTGGCTTGGCCAGGGTCAGGCCGTTCAGCGCCGCATCGGTCGCCGCTAACCCCGGGCCGACCGCCCTGATAAGCACCGTTTGGGAGGTGCTGCCGATCGCCCAAAATCCGGCTACCAACACATCATTTCCGATTCCGACAAATGCGCGGGTCGAGATATTGATCAAGTTCGATGCAGGGGTGCCGGTATAGGCGTCGTAGTCGTAGACCTCGACCAGCGCGATCCCGGTGCCGCCGCTATTCGCGCTGTCCACTTCCGCCGTGTACCCGATTCCGGAACCGGCTGGAACGGCCATGAATACCGCTGCGTCATTGGAGTTGAACGGCAACGGAGGGGCGTACACGCTTGCCAACGCGTTGACCAAAGTTTGGCTGCCGCCCCAGGCCATATTGGTGGCAAGGACCGTGGCGCTCCCGTTGAATAGAGTCAGTTTTGGGTTGGTCAGGTTCAAGCCGCTCAGTGCTGGATCAATCACCGCCAAATCCGGGCCGATGCCGCCAATGACCACGCTCTTGGAGCCCGATCCGCTGGTGTAAAACCCAGCCACGATATTTTGGTCGGTGCCGGAGCCCAGGTACGCCCGCGAGGATATGTTGTACAGGGACGAGTCGACATTGACTGTCACGGCCGCAGCGGAAGAAGTCGTCGAACCATAGGAGTTGGAGGTGATCACGGTGTAGCTGCCCCCCTGTGTCGTGCCGATATTCGCCAAACTGAGCGTTGAATTCGTCGCACCCGCGATATTGGCGCCATTGAGTTGCCATTGGTAGCTCGTGGCGCCAGATGCGGTGACGCTTAGGGTCGGATTGGATCCCGCGTTGATGGTTTCGGAGGCCGGCTGGGTTGTGATGATTGGCTGATCGGTGACTGTCAGCGTCACAATGCTCGAGGTGGCCGAGCCGACGGCGTTGCTCGCGATCACTGTATAACTGCCCGAATTGACCACCTGAGCGCTAGGGATTGCATAGGAGAGACCCGTTGCGCCAGAGATGGCGTGGCCGTTCAAGTACCATTGGTAGGTTAGATTCGGGGTTCCGCTGGCGGCAGCAGTGAAAGTGGCGCTGGAGCCCGGGGCGACAAACTGGCTTTGCGGCTGAGTTGTCACAACCGGGGGGAACAGGGCCGCCCCCTTCCGAATCGTATCGTTGAAATAGTCCGCCACGTACACGTTGAAAGCCCCGTCCACTGCAAGTTCGACAGGGTAATCGAATCGAGCGGCGAAAGGCGTGCCGTTCGAGCTGCCGGACACCCCAGCCGTCCCAGCCAAGGTCGTCACCACTCCCCCAGGCGTGATCTTTCGAATCGTGTCGTTGTTGTAATCCGCCACGTACACATTCCCAGCCCCATCCACAGCCACTCCACTCGGGCCATTGAACCGGGCTGAACTGCCCGTACCGTTCGCGCTCCCGGAAATTCCCGCCGTCCCCGCCAAGGTTGTCACCACTTCGCCGGGCGCGATCTTTCGAATCGTGTCGTTGTTAAAATCCGCCACGTACACATTCCCAACGCTGTCTACAGCTACACTGAAAGGATCATTGAATTGAGCTGTGCCACCCGTCCCGTCCTCGCTGCCAGATGCCCCGGCTGTACCAGCCACGGTCGTCACCACTCCGCCGGACGTGATTTTCCGAATCGTGTCGTTATGGGCGTCGGCCACGTACAAATTCCCAGCCCCATCCACAGCCACCGCAGTTGGGTCATTGAATCGGGCTGAACTGCCCGTCCCATCCGCGCTCCCGGAAATCCCCGCCGTCCCCGCCAAGGTTGTCACCACTCCGCCAGGCGCAATTGTCCGAATCGTGTCGTTGAAGCTGTCTGCCACGTACACATTTCCAGCACTGTCCGCGGCAACACCAAAGGGTTTGTAGAATCTGGCTGTGGCTCCCGTTCCGTCCGCGCTGCCTGTTATCCCCGCAGCCCCGGCCAAGGTTGTCACTACTCCGCTTGGGGTGACCTTGCGAATTGTAGAGTTGATGAAGTCCGCCACGTACAGATTTCCAGCACCGTCCAAGGCCACACCCGCAGGCTGATTAAACCGGGCTGTGCTACCCGTTCCATCCATACTCCCGGAAACCGTCGCCGCCCCGGCCAAGGTTGTGAAAGTCAGCTCTTCGTCGATTTGAATGATCAGGTTAGCGACGTTGGGCGTGCCGACGCCTGTGCAGAGATCATAGCCTACCCCCGCGGAGTAGGCGCCGTTGTTGCCCGTCGTTATGTCCTGAAATGCGTTGGTTCCGATCAACGGATAGACCCAGGGGCCAAGCAACCCCAACGGCTGCAGCCCGAGATTCGAACGTTCTTGCTCAATCACCGCGACAAGCCCGGACCATACCTGAGCGGAAAGGCTGGTCCCGGTCTGACCAAAGTCCTGCCCGTTCTCGACTATCAATGCGCCGAGATTCAGCAGCCCAGGGATATTCGAATTGGAAACCACCGCGACATCGGGAACGCAGCGCATTGTGCCGGAGGGGACGCCTGTTCCGATCTGCCATGATGGCCGCGAAAAAAAGCTGCTGACTCCTCCGCCTGTACCCAAGGTTCCCGGTGTCCAGGCGGTTTCTCCCGTATCCGTCCAATTCGAATTGAAGGTGACCGTCGTTCCGCCCACGCTCGCCGCGTTCAAATCGCTCGCCGGATATTCGACATCGAGGGGATTCGAAGGACTGTATCCATTTGCCTCGGTTACAGGATTTGGATTCGAACCGCCGTCACCCGAGCAGCCGATGAAAGTGATTCCCGCAGCCGCAAGCTGGGCAAAGGTTTGGGAATAAGCCTGAATGCCGCTGGAAGTATACTGCGATTCCGGACCGGTGGCGCTGTACGACACGACCCTGATCGATGGATTTGTGGCGGCATCCGACAGAATCTGCGTGCATGCGGCAATTAGGCTTGAAGTGACCAAAGTGGGAGTCTCGTACACACGCAGGGCCGCACCCGGAGCCATCGCAGTTGCCCATTCCGTGTCGAGAGTGACTTCATCCAGGTCCGCCGACTGCGAGGCGCCTGTCGGCCCGCCAAGGATTTTGACTTGGACGAATGAGGTGTTGGCCTCGTTGATCCCGCAAACTGCCCAAAATGTGGTGAGGTCGCTGGCGACTGGAGCGGCGGCCATGACAATTGCGATCGTTTGGCCAGCCCCGGTGATTCCGGCCGGGGCATTATAGGCTGCGGCGATGTCGGCCGGCGTAAAGTAGCCAGAGACGCTCGTCGCGGCTTGCGGCCGCATCAGAGCGTGCTTGGGCACATGCGCACGAATATGAGGCTGAAGCCCGTCGATCCCGAGGACAGGGCCGGCAATGTCGGTTGGCAGTGAAGGCGCTGTGACTGCGGAGGAGAATTCGCCGTCGGCCGTGACAACACGCGCGAATGTCACGTCAAAAGCGGCGGAGATTTGCGCGACAGACCCGCGTGCAAATAAATTAGTGTGGTTTGAGTCGGCAAGGGTGATCGCAAAGCCCCGGTCCTTGAGCCAGGAGGCAACCCGGTCGTGATCGGACTTTAGTGGCAGATACTTTGCCTCCATCTCGGCTTGCGGAACCAGCTGGCCGGATTGAATCCGCGCTTCCAATTCCGCGATGTTTCTCATCCGCAGGCTCACAACGAAATCGAGATTCTCCGCGAGTTCGGCTGCCGTGAGTTTGTCGCGGACGCGATGCGGCTGGGACGCCGTGGCGGCGACCGGGACCGACTGGATCGAATCCTCGAAGCGCGCGGGCGTTCGTCGCGGTACCAGAAGCCCCAAAAACCATCGGATTGGCAACGATCGCAAATAAAGATGCGAAGCCGGCCCGACAGAAACTGGAACGCTGGAACATTGTAGTGCCGCGATTTCGGCGCTCAACTACTCCCAATTTTTGGAGATGTGAAGGCCAATCGCCGAATCGTGCAGACAAGCGACCGGTCGTGCCAGGTATTCGCTCGCATCAGTCGTGGATCTTGCCTTGCTTGAAGCGTATGGCAGGCCCATCCAATGCCGAGAAAATGAGGAGTCGTGGGAATTTGCGCTTCGCCCACGCACTGGGAATCGCTCTCGGATTGTCCGTCCTCACAGCGCCGCTTTCCGCCCAGAGTCTTCTCTATATCGATCACGACGGCAAACTCGCGCTGGTGCGCCGGGCCGACGGTGTCACCGCCTACGTGATGGAGGACGGCAAATTGGCTGCGGCGATGGGTGACAATTTTGTCCTGCAATCGACCCCGGAATACCTGCCGGTGATGGTTTCGGTGAAGAATATGACTTTTAAGCGCCATTCCGGCGGTCTTCCGAATCAAACTCCGGGCACAATACGCAGTGGCTTGAATGTGACCCCCGGAACGAATGATCGCACGGAACCAACCGTGACTGGAACGGTGGGAAGCGGCGGAAAGATAAACAATATGTTCGCCTTCAGCGCGGACTTTGAGTCCGCCTACCCGCTCAACGATGTATTTCTCGTTCTTGCCATGAAGACCCAGAAAGAGGGCAACATGCTATATCTCCAGGGAATCGGCCGCCTCGATGCGAACCGGGTCAAGAATACCGTAATCACTTCGCGAATGCCTTTCCCGTTTGGAGGGACCCGGCTGACCCTGCACGTTTTCGCCGGCGGCCAGGAGGTCTTCACCTCGCGTATTCCCGCCGCCGAACAGGAGGCTGCGCTGAATCGAATGGTGGCCACTCGCATTGCGTCTCTCAAGGATGCCGAATTGAAGCCATTGTTCGGGCCGCCTCCCGATTACCCGGAGTCGCTAATAAACACCCACGCAACGGGACGGGCCGAGATCTCGTTTCGAGTTGAAGAAGGCGGCATGGTGGTCGATCCTATGGTGAAGAATGCGACCGACCCGGCCTTTGGGGAGGCGGCACTGGCAGCGATCCGGCAATGGAGATTTCTGCCCAGGGTGAAGGACGGGCACCCCATCGAAGCGACGGCCAGCCTTCCGTTCGTGTTCACGCCGCCATCCTAGGACGGTGCGAACCAGTCGCCTCGTTATTTCAGATCGACGGCAGGCAGAACTCCCAGGCTTGATCGCAGCTCATTCAAACTTGCCCGATTGTCGTCATCGGTCGCGAAGATTACGGCTTTGTCGATCAATTTGGCGGCTTGGCCATTGTATCCGTTGTGCGCGCAGAAAACCGCCGTGCGATAAGCGAGGTCGGTGTTTCGTGGGAAAAGCGCAGCACACTCAACAAGTTCCTGAACGTCCCGGTCGGCGGGTTTTCCCTCGCTTGCCCGCCAGACATTGATGATCAGGCTGCAGATGTCGGGATCGGGAGATGACCGCAGAGCAGTCTGCAGCGGCTCCAGGATCGACGCGGTCTGTTGCGCACTTAGCTTATCGTCCGCTCCCACGGGCTTATCCGCGGCCTCGGAAAAACGCATTTGGGCAAGCACGATGCAGGCTCCCGGTCGCACCGCTCCGGCCTTTGCCGCAGCCTCGAGAAACTCGCGCGCTTTGCCATCGTCCCCGGTGTCGTGTTCGTACAGCCCGTAGACCGCAAGCAGTTCTGGATCGTGGAGCCGGCTCGCAGAAACGACGAATGGTTTCATTACAACTGTGCGGCCAACGGTGGAATTTTGCGATGGCTCGGCAGAACGGTCACCGCCGGAGGACGGGTTGACGTCAGGCGGCAGGCCGTTGTCGGCCTCGTAGGCGCGCAGCAGCATCTGCCCGGATGCGGAAAGGAATTCCCGGCTCAGTTCGGGATCATTGCCCGCAAAGGAGTCCCCTTTCATCCGAAGCCAGTCGCCAATGATGCGGCCAATCTGGTCCGCCGTCGCGGCCTTCATGTTCGGCCGCGGCAAACGGAGCGACGAAACCAAGGGAACAGACGTCGGCCGCGCGATCACGTACCCGAGAAAATTTGCCAGTCGTTCTTCCATTGCCACATAGCCAAAACCGAAACAGTCGGAAAACATCTGTTCGGTGACCGGTTCCCGCCGCGCGCGCCGAACGAATTCCAGAAATGCGCGCGACATGGCCGGGTCCTTGTGGCCCGGACGGCCGAACAGGCCCCATCGTACAAAAAGCGCCGCTTCGGACTCCATTAAAGGATCGTTTTCATCGAAAGCCGATGACTCAGAAAACAGGTAGCGAAGCGGTCGCAGCGCAATCTTTGTACTATTATCCTTCTCCATTTCTCGGAGAAACCGTTTGGTGTCGTCGATGGATCCCCAGAGCGTGCCGGGGCCTATTACCCCGTGAATACTCTCAAATAAAGGTGTAAATTCGGGGCCGGCGTCGGCAGCGCCAATAAATGGCTCTCGGAAAATCCCGCCGCCTCCCGTTAAACCGGCGATCAGCCAATTCGGAAGAGGAGGCGTGCAAAAGCCAATGCGGTCCATGGCGATCGACGCGAAATTCGGACCACGGGTGTCGACGCCATAGAGATTCGAGTTGATTGCTTCGGTATCGCGGTCGCCTGAAGCAACGGCATCGTATGATATGCTCGTATTGACACCACCCCAGGCCAGTGCATCCGCGGGCGACTGAAAGTTAAGCGGATGCGAATGGATCGGGCCGCCCGGGGCGGCATCCACATCGGTGTCGTCGACGATGAGAGTGTACGGCACGGAGGGTTGAGGGAGCCAATCCGCCGGAAGCAGCGCCTTTTCAATCATCATTTCGTCGTAGTACGCGGCGAGCATCCAATACATCTTCTCGTCGGATGCCCGGGACAGGACTTCGAACCCGGGGATAGATCCGTAGCGCCATGGATTTTTCTCAATCCGGGTGGCCGAAACCATGAAGCGTTGCATCACGACCGCCGGACTGCTCTCAACCTTCGCGATATCCGCTTTCTCGTCCGCGCCGGCTGCGGGCTGGATGGACATTGATGCTCCCCAAGCAAGCGTAAGAAAAACAGCTCCGTTGAACACTTGCATCGCGGTCATGGGAAGGGGGTCGAGATGTAGATGGCGCATCATCCGCACGCTTGCGCTGCCTGATAAAACTGTAAATCAATGTAAAGACGTAAGCAACATCGTGCATCGGGTCCGTGGAAAACCCCGACCGACAGGATCGCATTCAACCGCCAATCCCCATGAACCGAAGACGAAGCAACTCCGGCAAGCAGACCCTGACAATCGGAGTGCCAAAGGAGATCAAGATCGGCGAGACCCGGGTATCGATGACTCCCGCGCTATGCCGGCGTTGTTGCAATCTCGGCGCCCGCGTCCTCGTCGAGACCAATGCCGGCAGAAAAGCGGGCTTCCCCGACGCCGAGTATCGTTTGTCCGGTGGGCGGATCGTCGCGACCGCGGCGGAGGTGTGGAACGGCGCCGATTTCATCCTCAAAGTGAAGGAGCCGCTGCCGGTCGAATACACCCGGATGAGGGATGGGCAAATCCTCTTCACCTACCTGCACCTCGCGGCCTCTCTCGATCTCGTCCGCGTCCTGCTTCGGAAACGCATTCTCGGAATCGCGTACGAAACAGTCGAGGACTCGGACGGCTCGCTCCCGCTCCTAAAACCCATGTCCCAGGTCGCCGGCCGGCTTGCGATCCAGATCGGGGCATACTTCCTCCAATCGCAGCACGGCGGCTCGGGCGTTCTGCTCGGCGGGATCCCTGGGACCCTGCCGGGCCACGTCGTCGTCGTGGGGGCGGGCAATTCCGGGGCGCACGCTGTCCAAATGGCGGTCGGGATGGGAGCCCGGGTCACGGTCCTCGACCTGGACGCTCACAAACTCGAAACCCTCGACCAGGAATACCGGGGCCGGGTCGTCACCTTGATGTCCAGCCCCGCCAACCTCGAGCGCTCGGTCACCGACGCCGATCTGCTGATCGGCGCCGTCCTGATACCCGCGGCCCGCGCTCCCGTAGTCATCCGCCAGAGCATGGTCGCCCAGATGCGGCCAGGCAGCGTCATCGTCGACATCGCGATCGACCAGGGCGGCTGCGTCGAGACGATCCGCCCCACGAGCCACAAGACTCCCGTATACGCGCACAAGGGCATCATCCACTACGCCGTCCCGAACATGCCGGCCCTCGTGGGCCGGACATCGACCCTCGGACTCACTCAGGCGACAGAGCCCTTCGTAGCGCTGCTTATTCAGGAAGGAGTCGATGCCGCCCTGGCGGCGCATCCAGGCCTCGCCAAGGGGCTCAACACGCGGGACGGCAAGATTACCTGCGAGGCCGTCGCCCGCGCGCTCGGATTCGCTTACTGAAGCCCGGTTGGAGGGCCCGCCTTCGCGCGTTGTGCCTCCGGCGCCCTTGGGCGAAACGCTGGCGCGTTCCGCTACGAGGCATCCCTTCGGGACAATGCTTCGAATTGCCATCTCCGCGCTTCGGCGCGGCACTCATCGCATTGCGATGAGTGGCATGGTTACTCGGTTCGCAGCGCGATCATTTGGGCTGCAGCGGTCCGCCCTTTGGCCCGGGGTGTGGCTCACCGTCCGGACTGCCCTCATAGATCGAGATGGAACGCGCGCTGTCGCTCCAAAGTGGCAGGTCGTGGCCTTGCTCGCTGACGGCCTGATCGATACGCGCCCGGCAAAACGGCTCCAGGACATGGCTCATCGAACAATTGAGTGCGCCGTAAACAAGGGCTTCCACGGTTGTTCCCAATTCGCCTGCTCTCCGCTTGATCGCTGAGAGTTCCTCGTGCTCGAGATGAATTTTGATATGCGGCATAACGATCTCCTTTTCTTCATAGTAGCACAGGGGGCCGTTTTGTCGGCGCACATCTTGCCATTCATTGCGCTGATTATGGTTTCTCCTTAACAAAACAGATTTTAGACGGCCGGGAGCAACTTATCGATGAGTGCTGGCGGTTCATCCAGCCACGTGCGCACTCGTCCTGCGAGAAATGCGATGTAAGGGGCTTGGTCGTTGAGGCATGGGATTTGGGTAAAGGACTCCCCGCCAGCGCTGAGGAATGTTTCACGGCCCGCAATGGAGATCTCCTCCAAAGTCTCCAGGCAATCCGCCACAAACGCGGGGCACAGAACCAACAGCTTTCGGACACCCCGCTTTGCCAGCCGCCGGAATTCATGATCAGTGAAAGGCTCCAGCCACGGCTCACCCGCCAGGCGAGATTGAAAGGATATCGAGAATCGATCCTCTTTCAGGCCGGCCTTGTGCGCAAAGGCCCGGGTGGTGGCAAGTACCTGAGCGCGATAGCAGGTCGCGTGCGCCGGTGAGCAGCGGGTGCAGCAATCCGGGATGCGGGTGCAATGGGCATGCGAGGAGTCGGCTTTGCGCAAATGGCGCACCGGCAGGCCATGGTAGCTAAAGAGCAGATGATCGTGCGGCTGGTTCAGGTAGGGGGCCGACACTGCGTGCAGGACGTCGATGTAATCCGGATCAGCGTAGAATGGCTGCACCGAACGCACGCGGATTTGCGGCCCTTGCCTGGCCAGTTCCTCGTAGGCTCGCACCACGACAGTTTCCCAAGACGACATCGCGTAATGCGCATACTGGGGGAAAACCAGCAAGTCGGTGACTCCGTCGGCCACTATCCGGGCCACGACATCCGCAATGGCCGGCCGGCCATACCGCATTGCGAGATAAACCGCGGTATCCGGACCGATTGCGTCTTCCAGTTTCTGACGCACGCGCGCCGACGTACGAAGAAGGGGAGAACCTTCAAGAGTCCAAACCGATGCATAGGCATGGGCGGATTTCTTGGGCCGCGTCCTCAGGATTGCGCCTTCGAGCAGCAGCCAGCGCAGCGGCACCGGCAGATCGAGCACCCGTTTGTCGCCAAGGAATTCCCGCAAATATCGCCGGACATCGGGAACCGAGGGCGAATCGGGGGAGCCGAGATTAATCAGTAAAACGGCGTGTTTGGCCACCCTTTGCTTCAAACGCCAGAGCTGGCCGATGACACGCTCAATCTGCTGCTCGGACAAGATCTGCGCAAAGTCGGCCAATTGGCGCGGGGCGGCCCAATCCGATTTCTGCGATACTCGGGCTCATCCAATTCGACAATTCTCCCCATCAAATGACTCTCGCATGAATACCCCTGAGCTTTTCCTTGTCGGAGCCACGCACCGGACTGCACCCTTTGGGTTTCGGGAAAGGTTGGCGCTTGGACCCGAAGCCGAAGCGGGGTTTGCGCAGGAACTGACTGGAATGCGCTCCCTCTGCGAGTTCGCTATCCTAAACACCTGCAATCGGATCGAAATTTACGGGGTGGCGACCGAAGAATGCGCGACCGATCAGGTGGCCGCGGCGTTTTGCGCTCGCCAGCATGTCAACCCGGCTGAATTCGGACGATTCGGGTTCGCGGCTCACGGCCGTGATGTTGTCCAGCATCTTTTGGAAGTCTCCTCCGGACTCGATTCGCAAATTTTGGGCGAAACTGAGATTTTCGGCCAGGTGAAGCGCGCCTATGCAACGGCTCAGGCTCGCGGATCCGTGGGCGCAGTCCTTAATCGGCTATTCCAAAAGGCATTTCAGGCGGCAAAGCACGTGCGCACCACTACGGCCATCACGACCGGTCAGGTGAGCGTGGCGAACGTGGCGGTGGATGTGGCGCAAAGCATCTTCGGAAACTTGGAGAACACGCGGGTGCTTCTTATCGGGGCCGGAGAGATGGGGGAGAAGAGTGGCCGGGCATTCGCAAGCCGCGGAGCCAAGAATTTGACGGTCTCCAACCGGAAACTGGAGCGGGCGGGCCAGCTCGCGTCGGAGCTCGGCGCCGAGGTGTTGCGATTCGAAGAGCGCGAAGCCCGATTGGCCGATTGGGATATCGTGGTGTGCTCGACATCCGCCCCGGGCACGGTTGTCTCGGCCATCGGGGTCCGAACCTCGATGAAAGAACGGGCGGATCGCCCGATGTTATTTGTAGACCTGGCCATGCCACGAGATGTCGATGCCACTGTGGCGGACGTGAGCAATGTGTTCCTTTACAACCTCGATGACCTCGCCCAGATCGCGGAAAAAAATCGCCTGGCGCGCATGGCTGAGGCTGGGCGCGGGCTTCTGGTCCTCACCCCACGCGCCGATTCTCTCTGGCAACAGGTTCAGATGCAGCTCGCGATTGGGAATGATCACAGAAACTCCCGATCGCAAGATGCGTCCGTTCGCGCCCGCGGGATGAACGCGCCGGCGTTTGCATGAGCTGTGGCCGTATGGTTAGGCCAGGGTGCGAAGACTCTGGCGCGCGGAAAAGATCAGGATTCTCGTGGCGAAACGAATGCGCTGGAGTGGACGGCCGCCAATGCGAGCCGCCTGCCTGAAGCTAGGCAAGCGGATAGCGACACGCCATCGCGGCAGTTGCCGCCAATGAATAATCCTGGCGCTGCGGCCTCGGCGGCGGCGCAAGCCCTGGAGAATCGATCGTATCCGGTATTGTATTGAGGGATGGCACGAAGATGCCTTTTAACGCTACAGAATACGGGTCCGGCGTTTAGGCCGAGCCATTCGCCCAATTCCGCAGTCGCCAGCTTGGCCAGGAAACCGTCATCAAGCCGGGCCAGCTCCGGTTGCCGGGTTCCCCCGACAAAGGTGGTCAGTGCGACGTGGCCTTGCGGCGCCCGGCCTGGGAAAAGGGTGCTGGAAAAGAGCGTTCCGAGAACATGGCAGTTCTCGACCTTTGGAGCGAGGATGCCGAAACCATCCAAAGAATGGCGCACATCCTCCCGGCGGAAGCCGGTGAAGACCGACGCCACGGGAGGATGATCGATTTCGCCCATGGCCGAAAGTCCGCTGGCACTCGCGAAGCCCTCGAAATGCAGTTTGGCCAAAGCGTCACCGGGTAGAGCGCAGATAACGGCCGAAAAATGCTCTTCTCGCATTTCGCCGGCGCGTGCAAAGGCGATAGCCCAGCCTCGATTCTGCCGTCGCACGGCGAGGATCCGGGTTCGAAGTTGGAGCGTTTCGCCAAGGGCGGCGGCTAGGGCACGGGGCAGCTCTTCCAGGCCGTTCGGAAATGAGAAGAGCTTTCCGGATGGGCCGCCGTTTGCGTTGCGCTTGCTGATTGCGCCGCGGATGAGCGATCCGTGTTCTTTTTCCAATGCCAGTAATTTGGGAAAGGCATGCCGCACGGAGAGCCGGCACGGATCCCCGGCAAACACGCCTCCGACAAATGGATCAACGGCGTAGTCGAGAAATTCGCGGCCGAGGCGGCGGAGGGTGAATTCAGCCACGGTTTCGTCTTCGCTCCGTGTTCCCCGGGGACGGAGAATCTCGCTGGCGAGGCGAAACTTGGCCCGGGTGGAGAAAAGGCGGCTGCGCAGAAATCCGACGGGCGAGGTCGGCATCGATTCCAGGCGTCCCTCCCGAATTACGTAGCGATTTTTCGCAGCCTCGGCTGCGTAAATAAGGCGGGGATTGAGACCGAGCTCCCCGATTATTTCCGCAATCTCGGGTTTTCCTTCCAATATGGAATTCGGCCCTGCCTCATGCAGCCAACCCTCTCGGCAGATCGATTCGATCGCCCCGCCGGCCCGGTTCGAGGCCTCAAAGAGGGTAACCGCCGCTCCCTTCCGCTGCAGATGCCATGCTGCGCTCAAGCCGGTAATACCGGCCCCCAAGACGGCTACGGGAAGAGAGGGGCCAGGAGACGAAACAGTTGAACTTGCCGGACTCATCTTCTCCGATCATATTCGATATAGCCAGTTATGCTTCGCACCCTTTGCCGGAAGCGACGCACATATTGGCATATCCCATCAGTCGTTTCTTATCCAGTACGCCCGATCTTCCGTCCGTTTGTTGCACAAAAAAATGACCCAGCAAGATACGCGCAGCGCTAGCCAACCGACGCGCAGCAGAATTGGAATTTTCGTGCCAAAATGCAGCTCTTGTCCGCCGCCTTTGCTCAATGAGTGACACCCTCCCATCTCCTGCTAACCGCACGCCACCGGTTCCGTCGATATGGCGCAATTGGATAACCTTTGCCGGCGCCGTGGTCGCCGGCGGCAGCTTGTTTGCTTTTCTGCTGCTGCTGACGCTCGATTTGACTGGGCGGGGCGCAAAGAACCCCTACCTCGGCATCCTTAGCTATCTCGTTGCGCCGGCCTTTCTTTTTCTCGGCTTGGCCCTGGTTCTGGGCGGCGCCTGGCATGAGCGCGGCCGGCGAACAAAGGCGCCGAGCGCCCTTCCGCATCGGATGGCGATAGACCTGGCCCGGCCTCGCGATCGTCGGATTCTCGGCTGGTTTTTGGCGGGTACGATGACTTTTCTAATGCTGACTGCAGTCGGAAGCTATCAGACCTACCAATACACCGAGTCGGTCCAGTTTTGCGGCGAAGTCTGCCATACGGTGATGCAGCCCGAATTCACAACCTACCAGCACGGGTCCCATGCGCGAGTGGCCTGCGTCGAATGCCATATCGGCTCCGGCGCAGCCTGGTTCGTGAAAGCCAAGATCAGCGGCACCTACCAGGTTTATTCGGTGATCTTCAACAAGTATGACCGGCCGATACCCACGCCGGTGAAAAACCTGCGCCCCGCCCGGGAGACCTGCCTGCAGTGCCACTGGCCGGAAAAGTATTCCGGAAGCATCGAGAAGACCGAACATCATTACTTTACGGACGCGGCAAACACCCCCTACACGGTGCGACTCCTCGTCCACGTGGGAGGCGGCAGTCCTGAAAACGGACCGGTCGGCGGCATTCATTGGCACATGCTGGTCTCCAACAAGGTCGAGTACTATGCGTCGGATCCGCAGCGCCAGACGATTCCGTGGATCCGGCAGACGGCGGCGGATGGGACCGTGAAGGTGTACCGCGCGCCTGGGTTCAAAGGCGATCCCGATCCCGGGTCGATCCGCCAGATGGACTGCATGGACTGCCATAACCGGCCCGCCCACAAGTACGCCACGCCGAATGACGCGGTGGACGAGGACCTGTACCTCGCCCGCATCGACAAGAATCTTCCCTCGATCAAGCGAGTCGCGGTCGACCTGCTCACGAAGACCTACGCCACCGAAGCGGTGGCGACCGCGGCCCTGGACCAGGGTTTGCGCAAGCAGTACGCCGCCGCTCCGCATTTGGACGACACGATCGCCGCGGTCCAGGCCATCTACAGGACAAATTTTTTCCCCGAGATGAGGGCCGACTGGAGCAAGTATCCCGATAACATCGGCCACCTGGACTCGTCGGGATGTTTCCGCTGCCACGACGGCAAGCACCAGCTCGTGGGAGGCGGCAAACAAGTGCTGACAAACGACTGCAACACCTGCCACACGATTCTCGCACAGGGCGCCGGCGCCGATCTCGCCCGTTGGACCTCGGAAGGGCAGGCTTTCAAGCACCCCTACACCGCTATCGAGGGGCTCGGCCTGCTGTGCGCCGACTGCCACAACGGCAAAAATCAGGACAATTAGGTCGCCATGATCCTTCCCCACGAATCTTCAGCCGCGCCGGACGCTCCCGTGGATCTAAACTTGATCCGCAAGTACGCGATGGCCGGACCCCGATACACCTCGTACCCACCCGCCACCCGGTTCACTTCCGAGATCGATCCGGAGGAACTCGATGCCGCGATCGCGGCCGATAACGGGCCTGGGGCGGGCCCGATGTCCCTCTACTTCCATCTCCCGTTCTGCGAATCGCTGTGTTGGTACTGCGGATGCAATACCGTCATCACCCGCCGGCGCGAATCCGCAAGCGAATATCTGGACGATCTCACGCGTGAAGTCGCCTTGATTGCAAAGCGCATCCGGCCCGGCCGCCCGGTCGCTCAGATACACTTCGGCGGCGGCACGCCGACATTTTTTCCGCCCGAGGATCTGGCCCGTCTCGGCTTGCTGATCTATAAGAATTTCGATGTCGATCTTGACTGCGAAATCAGCGTCGAGATCGATCCGAGGCGGCTCACCGAGGATCACATAAATGCGCTGCGGGTCATCGGCGTCAACCGGGCGTCCCTGGGAGTGCAGGACACCAATCCTCAAGTCCAGCTTGCCATCCACCGCTGGCAGCCCTCGCGGCTCAACCGCCAGGCCATGACGTGGCTGCGTGCCGCTGGAATCCGCTCGGTCAATGTGGACTTGATCTACGGGCTCCCTCTCCAAACCGTCGCCTCTTTCGGGCAAACCATCGATGAGGTGCTGCGGCTCGGTCCGGACCGTCTGTCCGTTTTTAGTTATGCCCACGTTCCGTGGATAAAGCCGGCCCAGCGCATTTTTGACGATCGCGGGCAATTGCCGGGACCGAATGACAAGCTCGCCATGTTTGCGCTCGCGCACGAGAAGCTCACGGCGGCCGGCTATATCGACATCGGGCTCGACCATTTCGCCCGGCCGGACGACGAACTCGCCATCGCCCAACGCAGCGGCACCCTGCAGCGCAATTTCCAGGGCTACAGCACGGCCGCCGGCGCTTCCCTGTATGGCTTTGGCGTGTCGTCGATCTCATCCACAGGGGGAAGCTATCGTCAGAATTTCAAAAGCCTGGATGATTGGCGCGCCGCGCTCCTCGCCGGCCGCCTGCCGGTGGAACGCGGCCTTATATTGACCGAGGAAGACCGACGGCGGCGAACTCTGATCATGGGCCTGATGTGTGACCGGCGGCTCAGCTACGCCGCGCTTTCGGCCGCACTGGGCATCGACGTGGCTCGAATGTACGCCGCGGAGATAGCCGGCCTGGCCGATCTCGAGGCCGACGGCCTCCTGGTCCGCAGGGCGGAGGGAATCGACGTGCTGCCCCGGGGCGTGCCGCTTCTTCGGATCATCGCCATGCGCTTCGACGCGACCTTCACACCTGGCGCCGAGCGCCATGCCCAGACGGTCTGACTGATTCGGGGGCCGGGCTGGGTCCCGTTACCCGGCGGCATCCTAGAAAAAACCAGCCGGGCGGGAAATCCCGGCTCAGCCCGAGGATTTCATGAACACGGGGAATCTTCGGGTTAGCTGCAAAAAGTGATCTCGGGCTTGTGTCTCGAGATCTTTGGGGGAGCCTTCGTCGGATAACCGACGATTATCGGGAGTATCGCCGTCAAGTCGCCCGGGACCCTGAGCTCCCGCTTGACCTCGGCGTCGTCGAGCCACGACTGGGCGAATCCGATGGGGCAGGTGCCCAGTCCCATCGCGTACGCCGCGAGCATCAGGTTCTCCGCCGCAAGGGCGCAGTCGATTGGCGCCCACTGCAGGCTGGGCCGGCAGTAAATGACGACCAGAGTGCCGGCATTGTAGAAGATATTGAACTTCGGGTCGGCGAGCAGGTCGCGCCGCACCGAATGGGGATCGCGCCCCGGGCTGAAGGTTTTCAGGAAATGGGCCTTCGCCCTGTCCGAATAGTCCTGAAGTTTCTGCCGCCCCTGGACCATCACAAATGCCCACGGTTCCTCATCCAATGCCGTGGGAGCCATTACCGCGGCGTCGATCAGTTCGATGATCGCCGCCTTGCTGACTTTCTTGTCGGTATAGTCGCGGACTGCCCGGCGTCCGCGAATTGCATCCATGATTTCCATAGTAAAATCCGTGTTTGAATCTTGTTATCAGGCTGCGGCGAAAGCCGCCCGGGGCCGGAGTCCGTTCGGATTATTTTTTCTGCAACGAACGGACATAGGTGACCAAAGCATTGATGTCCGAATCGGAGAACACGTCGCCAAACGACTTCATCCTCTCTTTACCGTCCTTGTCCTTCAAGCCGCCCTTTATCTGCGCGGCAGCCTGGTCGTCGGTGAACGTCTTTTGGTAGTCCGGGTTCGTCATGTCCTTGACCTGGGCCATCCGGCCCGCCTTGGTGTGGCCGGTGCCATCGGGACCGTGGCAGGCGGCGCAATTCTGTGTCCAGTTGTCCTGGGCCTCGGCCGCTTGCGCGGCCGTGGCTGCGATCGTGAGCAATGCCGCGGCAAGGGCGGCTATTTTAGCGTTGTTTTTCATTGTTTTGGATTTGTGCGTCGAATTTCGGGTGTGAGGGGAAAGGTCGCCCGCCGGAGGAAGGCTGTCGAAGCGAAAGCCTGCGCAGTTTTTGTGAAAGTGCGCGCAACGTTTGCGGGGCGGACCGGAGGCGCCCGGCAAGAAATGCGCCGGGTTGCGCAAGGAATGGGAAGCGGACCCCCGGTGTCCGCCGTTAAACTGGGTGCGATGAAAGCACCATGACCCAGGTCCAAAAGACAAAACTCACCCTGGTGCTGATTCTCGCCCTATTCGCGACCCTGGCTGTGCGGTTTGCAAGCGTTCCGGCGGTACCGCCGCTGACGGCGCGCCAGCCGCTGGTCCCGTCCGTGGTGCTCGCAGGAATAGTGCCGCCTGGCACGGTGCGCATCTCGGCCGCCCAGCTCATCAAGAGCGGCGGAGACACCTCCGGACTCGCGTGCTACGCCTGCCACCACAAGGACAGCCCTCCGGTGATAAAATACGACGACCAGCACCGCATCGTGCTGCCGAAAGAGCACGGCGATCTAATTTTCAGCATGCGAAACTGCGCCGAATGCCACGCCCCTGACGATCCCGTCAAGCTGAACTACGCCGACGACGGAACCCTCATCATGCCCGAGGCGCACAAGAACCTCCTCTCCATGGCGCACGGCCGAAACGCCCGAAATGACTATTGCTACAACTGCCACGATCCCGACGAACTCGACCAGCTCCACACCGCCGAGGGCGCGAAGTTGAAGTTCGACCAGGCCACGCTCCTGTGCGCCGGCTGCCATGGACCGACATACCGCGACTGGGAGGCCGGCGCACACGGGCGCACCGGCGGATATTGGGACAGGACGGCCGGACCAATCAAGCGGGAGGAATGCACCTCCTGCCACGATCCGCACGCGCCCTCGTTCACCGGCCTGATCCCGATGCCCGGCCCCCATCTTCTCCATCCCCGGCCCCATTCGCCGCCAATCCCCAATTCCACGGAAACTCATGCCAATTGAAGAACCCGACGAGGGGATGTCCCGCCGAAGCTTCCTGCGCGCCGCCACAGTCCTTTCAGCGGGCGCTGCCGCGATCACCGCAGGCCTGGCGCCGCTGCGCAAACTGGGACAATTCACGTCCGTGGACGAGTTTCTCCAGAAATACTACAAGGACCTCACCCCGGAGGAAATGAAGGTGGTGCTGGCCCGGATCGAGGACGAGGTGCAACGGCAGTACGGAATCCGGCCCCATGTCCGCGACTACAAGCCGATGAACGGTGTCGAATTCGTTTATGCGCTAAACCTGTCCCGCTGCGTCGGCTGCCGAAAATGCGTCCACGCCTGCGTCGCGGAGAACAACCAGTCCCGAAACCCGGAAATCCAGTACATCCGGGTGCTCAAGATGCCGAACGACGGATCGTTCGACATGGAGAAGGGCGACCATAACTACGCCCCGAAATCGGTGCCGGAGCCCGGTTTCTTTTACATGCCTGTCCAGTGCCACCACTGCAAGAATCCGCCCTGCGTCAAGGTCTGCCCGGTCAAGGCGACCTGGCAGGAGCCCGACGGCATCACCGTCATCGATTACAACTGGTGCATCGGCTGCCGCTACTGCGAGGCGGCTTGCCCCTACTTCGCCCGGCGCTTCAACTTCGCCGCACCCTCCATCCCGGCCGACAAGCTCAACCCGGACATGTCGTACCTGGGAAACCGCCCCCGCTACAAGGGCGTGATGGAAAAATGCCATTTCTGCATCCAGCGCACCCGCGTCGGCCGCTATCCGGCCTGCGTCGAGGTGTGCCCCACCGGCTCGCGCAAGTTCGGCAACATCCTCGACCCGAACAGCGAGGTTTCCTACATTCTCAAAAACAAGCGCGTCCTGATCCTGAAGGAGGAGCTGGGGACACTGCCAAGGTTTTTCTACTATTTCGACGATGTCTGACCACGGCCCAATCAAGAATTACGCGCGATTCCTCCGCCGGTGCTTCCGTCTGGTCGTCGACGGCGACTGGCGCTACTACGCCTGGGTCGGGTGCCTCGGTGCGCTCGCTCTGGTCGGGCTCAACGCCTACGCGAAGCAGTTCGTCGCGGGCCTGGTGACGACCGGCATGAGCGACCAGGTCTCGTGGGGCGTCTACATCGCCAACTTCACATTCATCGTCGGCCTGGCCGCCGCGGCCGTGATGCTCGTCGTGCCCGTATACATCTACAAGAACGAGGAAATCCATGACCTCGTCATTTTCGGCGAGCTTTTCGCCGTATCCGCGATCCTGATGTGCCTCGCGTTCGTGACCGTCGATCTCGGCCGCCCCGACCGTTTCTGGCACCTGATTCCCGGCATCGGCGTCTTCCATTTCCCGGGATCGATGCTGAGCTGGGATGTCCTCGTCCTCAACGGCTACCTGCTGCTGAACATTTATATCTGCGGCTACATGCTCTATTGCCGCTACTGCAACCGCAAGCCGTCGAAGTGGCTCTACGTTCCGATCGTGTTCATCGCCATCATCTGGGCCGTGTCCATCCACACCGTCACCGCGTTCCTCTACGTCGGCTTGGGCGGGCGGCCGTTCTGGAACACGGCGATCATCGGCCCGCGATTTCTCGCATCCGCCTTCACCGCCGGCCCCGCGCTGATCATCCTGGCGCTGCAGGTCGTCCGGCGCGTTCTCGGCATAAGCCCGGAAGCCAGGGCGGAAGTGCTTCAGCGGACAGCGCCGGATGTGAGCCTGAAACGCCGGCCGGCAGGCATGAAGGACCTTGAAACGCTGGCCCTCCACCTGCCCGAATTCGAGGAGGTGCCATTGGTGACCCGCCGGGGCATCCTGGAGGGCGCCATCGTGCTGGAAGTGCCGCCGGATGGAGTCCTGTTGCACCAGGGAATGACCGAAACCAACGCCTTCTTCGTCCTCGAGGGCAGGGTGGTGGTCAAGCGGGAGGAACACGGGCGCTTGCGCATCACGCGCAGCCTCGGGCCCGGCGAACAGTTCGGAGAACTCTCGGCCCTCACCGGCACGCCGCGCGTGGCCACCGCAGTTGCCAAGGAGCCCAGCCTCGTCCTACAACTGCCGGTGGAATCCCTCCGGCACCTCATGAAAAACGAAAAATTGGAGGAGATCATCGAGTGGCGGATGACTGAACGGCTCATGATCTCCGATCGCGGCCTGCTCATTCTGCGGGGAATCATGCAGGTCGCCATGCTCATCAACTTGTTCCTCCTCGCCAACGACGCATTCAAGGAGTTCTACACAGCCGACCGCGCCGGCGCCTCCTCCCGGTATCTCTTTTTCGGATTGCACGGCTTCCATGCGCTCGTGCCTTGGATTTGGACCTCCATCGCGTTCAACGTGACCTCCATGGTCTTTCTCGTGCTGCCGGCAAGCCGCAGGCTGGGATGGCTCAACGCCGCATGCATTCTCGCCGTGGTTGGCATATGGATCGAAAAGGGAATGGGCCTGGTCATTCCCGGCTTCATCCCCTCGCCGCTGGGCGAAATGGTCGAATACACCCCGTCGTTGAACGAGACCCTGATCTGTGTCGGGATCTGGGCGTTCGGATTCCTGAGCTTCACCCTTCTCCTCCGGATGGCCGTTCCGATCCTGCAGGGAACGCTTTCGCGGAGCAACGAAACCTGATTCGCCGCCATGCAGCCCGATACGATCCAGCCGAGCCTCGAGGGCGCAAGGCAATCGCTTTCCGACCACGTCGCGGCGAAGGGCGCCGAAATCCGCGCGAAGCACGGCCCGGACATCGGCTGGCAGGAGCTCAAGCGAATCCTCGCCGACCGCGAATGCGTCCGCTACCCCTGCGAACTCGTTTTCGACGCCTCGCCGCTGCAGACCGACGAAGTCGCCTATCCGAGACCGAGGGGCGCCAGGCCGGAGGACGGGTTCGACCTGTGCATCCATCCCTACTTTTCGGTGGACGCCTCGCGCGTTCCCCTTCTCGCGCTTTACCAGGTCGTGGCGATCAACTATGGCGCCTTCGCGTCCCCCGAGGACGCCGAAATTTTCGGCGCGGCGGTCCTGGGAATCCCGCGCGAGGAATATTACTCGGAATTATGCGAAATGGCCGACGAAATTTCAACCGGACACCTGGCCGGCGCCTCTGGCTGCGCCTGCGGATCCGACAGCGAATGAGCACGGAGGCACGACAACTCATGCATACTAGTTGCCAAGCGATGCGCAGTCTCCGCGGGCCGGTTGTGGCATCATTTTTTCAATTTAAAAGAACCCAATTTCGCTCAAACCCAACACCAAGACTTTCCATGCAATGAAAATGCCATCGCGTCTTTCCACAACGCACCTGATTTTCGGCGGCGCCGTTCTCTGGTCGCTCGCCCTCATCGCATGCACGACAGTCAATCGCACCGTGGTGGCCCCGCCCCACGTCGCGGGCGCCACCTACGTCGGCAGCAAGGCATGCTCGCAATGCCACTCAGACAAGACGGAACACTTCGCCGGTGCAACGCACGCGCGCCTGGCGCTCGCCGATGCCAAGGTGGGCGACACCGGCTGCGAGGCCTGCCACGGTCCCGGCAGCCTGCACGTCCAATCGGGCGGCGGCGCCGGCACCATCGTCAATCCCGGCAAATCGCCCGAGGCGTGCTTCCAATGCCATCTCGACAAGCGCGGCGAATTCAGCCTGCCCCACACGCACCCGGTCCTCGCCGGACAGGTGTCCTGCGTTGACTGCCACGACGTGCACGAGGGCGGCGCGGTTCGCGGAGGCGGCGCATCGCTTGCCGCCAAGACCGAAACCTGCATCCGGTGCCACACCGAGCAAGCCGGACCGTACACCTACGAGCACGGGGCGATCCGGGAGGAAGGCTGCACGGCCTGCCACAACCCCCACGGAACGGTCAACGACAAGATGCTGGTCGCCCGCGACGCCAACCTGTGCCTCCGGTGCCATCTCGCCGACCTGGCCGCCGGATTCAATTTCGCCGGCTTCGCCGCCGGAAGCGCGCACGCCAGCGCCATCGGCTCCCGCCTCTCGGAAGGCACCTGCTGGTCGGCCGGCTGCCATGAGGATGTCCACGGCTCCAATGTGAACGCCTCCCTGCGCCCCTGACCTTTAAAAGAAGACCACTACAATGAACAAAACCTTCTTTTCCCTGCGGCTCTGCGCCGGCGTTGCCGGCGCGGGGGCGATTCTCGCCCTGACCGGCGCCCGCGCCGCGGGCGCCCCGGCCTCCGACAATTCGGACGCCTTCCCGACGTTCGACAGCTATATCCAGATCTCGGGCCAGGCTCCCGTCATCAGCGGCGACAAGGCCTCGTTCGATTCTCATGACGGTATGCCCGCCACGGGCTCCGGCGGAATCGAGGCCATGGAATTCTCAAAAGACCTCTCCGACGTCACCACGCTGACGTTCAACGGCCACGCAATGGCCGGCTCGGACGACTATCTCGGCGATCTCAAGCTTGACGTGACAAACATCGGCACCGCCGAAGTCGGTTTTAAGGACTTCCGCACCTTCTACGACGGTGTCGGCGGGTTCTTCCCTGAAACCGACACGTTCGAGGCCCTCGGTTCGCAATATCTCCACGTGGACCGCAGCTCGTTCTGGGTCAATCTGAAGCTGGCGAAGCCGGGTCTCCCGGTATTCACGCTCTCCTTCCACGACGATATTCGGACCGGGATGAAAGACTCCTCCGAATGGGCCCCGGTAATCGCCCCCAACGCGGTGGTGACCAATGGCGCCCTGGTCGGGACCGCCGCTCCGTCGAACACGCCCGAAATCGGGCCCAACGTCATGTCGATCGATGAACACCATCTGTACCTCGAAGGGGGCATGGTGGCCACGATCGGAAAGGTTACGGAAACCCTCAAGGGGACCCTGGACTGGGTCAACGACGACGATGGCCGTGAGTATGTCAAATATCCGGACTCGACGGTCACCGCCGATCCGACGGTGGTCGTCGACGATGATCAGGAAATAAGGAAGGCGCCGAGCTTCCGGCTCCTCAGCCAGACCAAGGTGCCCCTCAGCAGCCTCTTTACGGTCGAGGTCGGGCTGACCTATTTCCACCTCACTTCCGAAAACGGCGGCTATTGGATCACCCCCACCTACAGCTCCACGGCAAAAGCGATCTATAACGCCGAGACCGCCGCCGACATCTATGGCGGCTCCAGGGTGGACGACTATGTCGGCAACATCTTCCTCAAGTACGCCTCTAAAAACAAGGATTGGCAGGCCGACGTCGGATACCGCGCCGAAGACAACATCATCGGGAGCACCGGCGGATTCCAGACCATGTCGCTTTCGTCCACCGCCACCACACTCGCGGCAACGAATGTCACGACCGCGTATGATGCGACGTACTCCCACTACAACGATCACGGGGCGACGCCGGAGGCCTCGATCCAGTACCTCGGTTTCAAAAATCTATCCCTCTACGCCAGCTTCGACGACCAAATCATCCGGGGAAACCAGCACTGGAACAATCCGTATGCCCCGGTCTCCGTCTCCGGCACCGGAGTCGTCACTCTTACGCCCACGCCCCTCAGCGATGAATTCTATCAGGATGCAAACCAGACCAGCGAGGACGCCAAGGTCGGCGTGAATTGGAACCCCTCCTCGATGTTCACGGTCCGCGCCGAGGTTTTCCACAAGGACCATCAAAATCAGTTCGTCGGTTCGAACGATTACGTCGGCACAGCCACATTCGGCGATCTTTTTGACACGGGCTATATTTACAACGGGGCCAAGTTCACCGTGATCTTCAGGCCCGATCCGAAGCTGACCTTCACCACCCGGTATCAGCCGCAGGGCGGAGAAATGTCCGTCCTCGCCGCCACAAAGAATGGCGGCAATGGCTTCGAGACAACCTCCGGCAGGACGCGCATTCAGGAGATAAGCGAGACGGTCGACTGGACGCCCTACAAGCAGCTCTATGTGGAAGGCAACCTCAACGTCGTCTACAATTACATCGAGACCGCGTTCCCGGATGTGGTCGTGTCCACGACCACGTACGTTCCCTCCCCGATCCAGAATGCCAACAACAATTACATCGTCAGCAGCGGCCTGATCGGCTTTGTGCTCGACAAGAGTACCGACGCCCAGATCCGGCTCTCGTGGCAGGAGGCCGACAATTACAATCCGCTCATCGCGGCCGGCGGCCAGCCCTATGGTTCCGGCTACCTTGAGCAGAGCGCAACAGCGGGCCTGAAGCACAAGTTCTCGGATCACATGATCGGCGATGTGAAGGCTGGCTACCTCCGGACGACGGATGCCACGACCGGCTATTTCACCGACTATCGGGGCCCGCTGGCCTACGCCTCCCTCACCTTGGCGTTCTGACCCCCTCACTCGCTCGATAATGCACCACGAGGGAACGACAACCATCGAGACAGCCCCCAGGCAACAATCCGCATTCTGGCAATACGTCCAAGAACGTGCGACCTCCGCGTCAGAAGCGGTCGCCGCCATAAGCAGCCGGACTGACGTCTTTATCCACGGCGCCGCCGCCACGCCCACGCCGCTTATCGAGGCCCTGGCCGAGCGCCGCGACCTGGCTGATGTCCGACTCTACCACCTTCATACGGCGGGTCCGGCACCCTTCGCGGAACCCGGTCGCGAGCGCGAATTTCTCTCGAACTCCTTCTTCGTGGGAGCCCCATTGCGCCAGGCGATAGCGTCCGGGCAGGCCGACTACGTGCCCATCTTCCTTTCGGACATCCCGGGACTGTTCACCGGGGGCGTCATCAAACTCGACGCCGCTCTTCTGCAGCTATCGCCGCCGGACGAGCACGGGTTTTGCTCCCTGGGCACCTCGGCCGACGCGGCCAAGGCTGCGGCCGATACCGCGCGGCTGGTCATAGCCGAGATTAACGAACAGATGCCCCGCACCCGCGGCGACAATGTCGTCCGGTTCGACAGGATTGACGCGTTTGTCGCGAGCAACCGGCCCCTGCACGAGCACGCGACCGCACCCGAAACCCCTACCGATGCGCGCATTGGCGAGATTGTGGCCGGGCTGGTGGAAGATGGCGCCACCCTTCAGGTCGGAATTGGCGGAATCCCCGATGCGGTGCTGGCGCGCCTGCACACCAAGCACGACTTGGGTGTCCACACAGAGATGTTCTCGGATGGGATCATTGACCTGGTCGAATCAGGCGCCGTCACCAATCTGCTGAAGGCCGTCGGCCAGGGCCGGATCGTGACCAGCTTCGTCAACGGCACCCGCCGCCTTTACGATTTTGTGAATGACAATCCGCTGGTCGCGTTCTACCCGTGCGACTGGACCAATGACACGTCAATCATCCGGCAGAACCCGAAGGTTGTCGCAATCAACTCGGCCATTCAGCTCGACCTGACCGGACAGGTCTGCGCCGACTCGATCGGCGACCGAATTTATTCGGGAATCGGCGGCCAGATGGACTTTATCCGGGGTGCGGCGCTATCCCCGGGAGGCAAGGCGATCATCGCGCTTCCATCGACCGCCATGGGAGGGCGCGTCTCGCGGATCGTGAGCCAGCTCGCCCCGGGCGCGGGCGTGGTCACGACCCGCGGCCATGTCCACTGGATCGCAACCGAATACGGCGCGGTCAACCTGCACGGAAAGAGCCTGCGCGAGCGCGGACAGGCGCTTATCTCCATTGCCCATCCCGATTTTCGGGCCGAGCTGAGGCGCGAGCTCTGCGAGGTGCGCCACTTTCCCTCCTGCAGTCCGGCATAAGGCAGGCGACTCCATTAGGAGAGCCGGCGCTCGGATAGGGCGAGGGTCCGGCGGCCAGCCCAACCGAGATCCTGTCAATTAACGCCCCGCCTAAGCCAATATGTGAGGAGAAGAAGGCGCCCCTAATACCTATTCTTTGGCTTGGTGAAAGCTGACACGATCCAACTCGACAGGAAGAGTGTCGCGGCCCGCGTGATGAAGCACGCAAGCGGGGACAAGCGCTTCAAGATCCTTGAGGCGCACATAAGGAAATTCCAGGGTCGCCAGGACGCCCTGATTGAGATCCTGCACAAAGCCCAGGAACTCTTCGGGTACCTCGATGACGACCTTTTGCTGTTCGTCTCGTACCAGCTCAAGCTTCCCCCGAGCCGTGTCTACGGCGTGGCGACATTCTACCACTTCTTCACCCTGAAGCCACAAGGGGTTCACACCTGCGTTGTCTGTCTTGGCACGGCCTGCTATGTGCGCGGATCGGACAAAGTGCTCGCCGCACTCGAGTCCGAGGCGCAGATCAAAGCGGGCGACACGACGCCCGACAAGCAGTTCTCGCTGCTGACGGCTCGCTGCATCGGAGCCTGCGGCCTCGCACCCGCCGTCGTCTACGACGGATGCGTCACGCCCCACCAAACCCAGGAACTGGCGCTGGCCAGAGTGAAAGGATGGCTTCCCCATGGAAATTGACGGCCTAAACGAAATCGCGGAAAACGAATACGCCTGCCGCAAGAAGACCGTTATCCGCTGCTGCATGGCAGCCGGCTGCATGTCCTCCCACTCGGAAGCCGTCAAGTCCGGGCTGGAGAAAGCCGTGAAAGACGCGGGCCTCGGCGACGAGGTCGAGGTGCGCGGCGTGGGGTGCATGCGCCTCTGCTGCGAGGGTCCGCTTGTCGGCGTCGATCCGCAGGCCACGCTATACGAAAGGGTCACGCCGGAGGATGCCGCCGCTATTGTCGAGGCCTCGCAGGGCGCCGCGAGCAAGTCCATAAAGCAGGGCGATCCGCAGCAACCGTTCTTCCGAAAGCAGCTTTCCATCGTCTTGGCAAATAGCGGGGTGATCGATCCCGAGCGCATAGAGTCCTACGTGGCTGCAGATGGATACTTGGCCCTGCACTCGGTACTCCGTGAGATGACGCCCGGCGAGGTTGTCGACACCGTCACCAAGAGCGGCCTGCGAGGGCGCGGCGGCGCCGGCTACCCAACCGGCCTCAAATGGGCCACAGTGGCCAAGACTCCAAACGCCCAGAAATACGTCGTCTGCAATGGGGACGAGGGTGACCCGGGAGCATTCATGGACCGGAGCGTGCTCGAAAGCGATCCCCACAGCGTCCTTGAAGGGATGGCCATTGCGGGCTACGCGGTCGGCGCCAACCAGGGATTTATTTACGTGCGCGCCGAATATCCCCTGGCGATCAAGCGGCTACAGACCGCGATAAAGCAGGCGAAAAAGATCGGTCTTCTCGGAAGCGGGATCTTTGAGTCGCCGTTCAATTTCACAGTCGACATCCGCATAGGCGCGGGGGCGTACGTCTGCGGCGAGGAAACCGCACTCGTCGCCTCTATCGAGGGCAAGCGCGGCACACCGCGGCCCCGCCCGCCCTATCCCGCCGAAAGCGGCCTCTGGGCGTGCCCCACGCTCATAAACAACGTCGAGACTTTTGCCAACATCGCCCCGATCATCCGCCGGGGAGCCGAATGGTTCGCGTCCATCGGCACGGCCAAGAGCAAGGGCACTAAGGTGTTCGCCCTCGCGGGAAAGATCGTCAACACGGGCCTGATAGAGGTGCCTATGGGCACCCCCCTCCGCCAGATAGTCGAAGAGATGGGCGGAGGCGCCCCCGGTGGGGCCAAGATCAAGGCCGTTCAGACCGGCGGGCCCTCCGGCGGGTGCATACCTGCGGACGAACTGGACACAGCCGTTGACTACGAGTCTCTCACCCGGCTCGGATCAATCATGGGCTCCGGGGGAATGATCGTGATGGACGAGACGACCCGCATGCCCGAAGTGGCGCGGTATTTCATGGAGTTTTGCATGGACGAATCTTGCGGCAAATGCATTCCCTGCCGCGCCGGGACGGCGCAGATGCACCGCCTGCTGGATTCGATCGTCAAGCGCGAGGCAACTGCGGAAGACTTGGCGAAGCTCGAGCAGCTCTGTGAGATGGTGGCTCGCACAAGCCTCTGTGGCCTCGGGCAAAACGCTCCCAATCCCGTCCTGAGCACGCTGCGGTTTTTCCGTAGCGAATACCTCGAATTGCTTCGCCCCGAATCAAACGGGGGCCCCGGCGTCCATGCATGCCCCTCCCCCGCCAAAAAGATGGAGACTACGTGATTCCTATGGCCGCAAAGACCCTCACCATCGACGGCAAGCATGTCAGCGCGAAGGACGACGCCACCATCCTGGAAGCTGCATCCGATGCCGGCATCATAATACCGACGCTCTGCCACCTCAATGGGTTGAACGACGTCGGCGCCTGCCGGCTGTGCCTTGTCGAGGTGGCCGGCGCGCCAAAGCTTCTGTCTGCCTGCACGACCCGGGTGGCCGAGGGCATGGATGTCCACACCGACACCGAGCGCCTCCGCGGGTATCGCCGCATGACGCTCGAGCTTCTCTTTGCGGAGCGCAACCACGTCTGTTCGGTCTGTGTCTCCAACAACAACTGCGAGCTGCAGACGCTCGCCTGGCAGCTAGGGATGGAGCATGTGCGCTTTGAGTATACCTTCCCGAAATGGGGTTTGGATGCGAGCCACCCCCTCTTCGGCCTGGACCACAACCGCTGCATCCTGTGCACGCGCTGCGTGCGCGTTTGCAGCGATATCGAGGGGGCCGGCACCAAGAACGTCGCGGGTCGCGGCGCGAAGTCCTACATCATCGACGATCTCAATCGACCCTGGGGCGAGTCGGACACCTGCACCTCATGCGGCAAGTGCGTCCAGTCATGCCCCACGGGCGCGCTGTTCAATCGCGGCTCAACGGTGGCCGGGATGTCGCGTGATCGCACAAAGCTCGAATTCATCGTCAACGCCCGGGAGAAAAAGCAATGGATCTTTTAAGAATAGCCACAGTCTGGCTGGGCGGCTGCTCGGGCTGCCACATGTCGTTCCTGGATATGGACGAATTTCTTGTCGATCTGGCCGGAAAGGTGGAAGTCGTCTTCAGCCCGATAATCGACGTCAAGGAGTATCCGGAGTGCGTCGACGTGTGTCTGGTCGAGGGCGCCGTGTGCAACCGCGACAACCTTGAGCAGCTCCTGAAGGTCCGCCGGCGCACAAGGGTCCTCATATCCTTCGGCGATTGTGCGGTGACGGGCAATGTCTCCGCCATCCGCAACCAGCTCGGCCTGGGCAATGCCGAAAACGTGCTCCAGTGCGCCTACATCGACAATGCCCAGGACAACCGGCGGCTGCCCAGGGAAGAGGGAATCGTCCCGGAACTCCTGAAGCGGGTCCGGCCCGTGCACGAGGTCGTGGCCGTAGAAGCCTACCTGCCCGGCTGCCCGCCTTCGGCGCAGAAAATCAGGGCGGTATTCGAGCGCATACTCGCCGGCCTTCCGCCACAATTGGAGGGCGAACAGCTGAAGTTCGGCTGAAACGAGAGGATACCCATGGCCGAGCGAATCATCATAGATCCCGTAACCCGGATAGAGGGCCACGCCAAGATAAGCATTTACCTGGACGATGCCGGCGAGGTAACCGACGCCGAGTTTCATGTCGTGGAGTTCCGCGGATTCGAGAAGTTCTGCGAGGGACGCCCCTTCAGCGAGATGCCGGGCATCACAGCCCGAATTTGCGGTATCTGCCCGGTGAGCCACCTCCTGGCTTCGTCCAAGGCGGGGGACGCAATCATGGCCGTGGCAATCCCCGCAGCAGCAGACAAGCTGCGGCGCCTGATGAATCTGGGCCAGATCGTGCAGAGCCATGCACTGAGCTTTTTCCACCTGAGCGCACCTGATTTTGTCCTCGGTTGGGAGACCCCGCGGGCGAAGCGAAACGTATTCGGCCTAATCGCCGCCGACCCTCGGCTCGCCCGCGCCGGGATAAGGCTCCGCCAGTTTGGGCAGGAGATCATCGAAGTCCTTGGAGGGAGGAAAATACACCCGTCCTGGGCCGTGCCCGGCGGCGTCCGAGGCGGCCTCTCCGAAGGCGGCCGCGCCAAGATTCGCGGTTGGCTGCCGGAAGCCTACGCCACTGCCGGCGGCGCGCTCGACCTTTTCAAGAAGGCCCTGGAGTCGCACAAGGACGAGGTCGTCAACTTCGGCAATTTCCCGTCTCTGTTCATGGGGCTTGTGGCTGCAGACGGCACTTGGGAGCACCATGGCGGCCGGCTCCGGTTCACTGACAGCACGGGACGCGTGATCGCAGACCAGGTCGAGCCCGCGCACTACCTGGATTACATCGGCGAGTCGGTGCAGGGGTCATCGTACCTAAAGTCGCCGTATTTCAAGGCGCTCGGCCTCCCGGGCGGTATGTACCGCGTCGGCCCCCTCGCGCGGCTAAACATCTGCGCGCGGATGGGGACGCCCCGTGCCGACGCCGAGCTGCTCGCGTTTAAGCAGATGGGAAACGGGGCGGTCACCTCTTCCTTCCTTTATCACCATGCCCGCATGATCGAGGTGCTCGCGGCTCTGGAATATGTCGAGCGGACTCTGGACGACCCGGATCTATCGTCCACGGACCTTCGGGCGGACGCGGGCGTCAACCAGCTTCGCGGTGTCGGGTCGAGCGAGGCCCCGCGCGGAACGCTTTTCCACGACTACACCGTCGACCGCAACGGCCTCCTTGAGAAGGTGAACCTGATTGTGGCCACGGGACACAACGCCCTTGCGATGAACCGGACGGTGGCGCAGATCGCGCGCCACTACGTGCACGGCGGTGGCGAGATCCCGGAGCCGGTCCTGAATCGAATCGAGCACGGAATACGGTGCTTTGACCCCTGTCTCAGCTGCTCAACCCATGCCGCCGGGCAGATGCCGATGAAGGTCCGGGTAATCGGCCCCGGGGGCGAAATTATTAACGAGGTGACCCATGGATAACAACCTGCTGATCATTGGCTACGGCAACACGCTGCGCCGCGATGACGGTGTCGGTCCGATAGCTGTGGAAGCAGTCGAGAAGCTTCGCCTTCCGGGCGTGATAACGATCGCATGCCAGCAACTTAACCCAGAAATGGCGGATCCATTGTCGCGAGCGGGCGCGGCCGTCTTTGTCGACGCCGCCATCGACAATCCCGGCCAGATGCGCCTTTGCAGGCTGTCTCCGTCCGGTTCCTCGCAGATTCTTGCACATACCGCCGACCCGAGCATGCTCCTCGCGCTCGCACGGGATGCCTTTGGCCGCGCGCCGGAGGCCTGGATGCTGACGATTCCCGCGGAGGCTCTCGGTTTCGGCGATCAGCTCTCCCCGACGGCAGTTCGCGGCATCAATAAAGCCGTCCGAGCCCTGCGATCGCTTCACCGCGAGCTGAGGGAGCGCGGCATCGTCCGTGCTCAGGGGGAAGCGGCCGTAACACGCAGGCTTTGCCGGCAGGTCCACATCCGTGCGTAGATCTCCTCAGGCGCGCCGTAGGCCGGGACCCTTATAAGGAGCCCCTTCCTCGCGTACCATTCAAGGAGCGGGCCAATCTTCTCCTCATAGAGCGTCATTCTGGTTCGTATCGCGTCCGGCTCATCGTCCGCCCGGCGGACAAGCCTCCCGCCGCAGGCGTCGCAGATTCCCTCGCGAATCGGCCTCTTTTTTGTCCTGTGAAACACCGCCTTGCAATCGGGGCAGACCAACCGCCCGCTCAACCGGCGTACAATCTCGTTGACGGACAGTTCGTAGGTGATCACCGCGTCCAGGACGACGCCCTCCCGTATCAAGAGCTCGTCGAGGCCTTCGGCCTGCGCCACGGTCCGCGGGAAGCCGTCCAGAACGAACCCGCCGCAGCAGCGCAGGCATCGCCCGCGCTCGCCTACAAGCTCCAGCATCGTCTCATCGGGCACGAGCCCCCCTTTTCGCATATTGAGTATTGCCGACTGAAGTGCCTGCGACCGGGTCACACAGGTTGGGCACTCCGCGGATCTCAGAATATCGCCTGTGGAAAGGTGGCATGCGCCGAGGCGCGCGCAGAGGATCTCAGCCTGCGTGCCCTTGCCAACGCCAGGGGCACCCAGGAGCACGAGGCGCCAAGGCGAACCCGGAGGCTTGTCGGGCTGGATATCGCAGCGCGCGTCGCCGCCGCGTATCCAGGCAATCTCGATTGGCTTATTCATCGAAGTTTGTCACCCGCCCCGTTTGCGCCTTCATGGGCGGCCATGCGTTTGTACAGACCGTAGCGCCGCCGCACCTGCGCCTGCGCATTCGAAGCCAGTTCGGCGGCATGCTCGGGCGCCATATTCTTCAACATGCTGAATCGCGTTTCGTTCTCGGTAAATCGCGCCAGGTCCCCCTTGGGTTCCGCCGAGTCGAGCCTCAGGGCTTCACCGCTTGCGGCTAGGCGCGGGTCGAACCGGAATAAGGGCCAGAACCCGCTATCAACCGCGAGCTTCTGTTGATGGGTACCGAGATGCATGGGGAATCCGTGCGCGATGCAGTGGGCATAGGCGATGATGAGCGCGGGGCCGTTGTAGGCCTCGGCCTCACGGAAGGCCGCGACCGTCTGGCTGTCCTTGGCTCCAAAAGCGACTTGGGCGACGTAGACGTGACCATATTGCATGGCCATCAGCGCGAGGTCCTTCTTCGCCATGCTCTTGCCGCCGGACGCAAATTTCGCGACCGCAGACATGGGCGTGGCCTTGGAGGCCTGTCCGCCGGTGTTCGAATAGACCGCGGTGTCGAGCACAAGCACCTTTACGTTGGCCCCGCTCGCAAGCACGTGATCGAGGCCGCCATATCCGATGTCGTAGGCCCAGCCATCGCCGCCGACGATCCACACCGACTTCTTCACGAGGTCGTCCGCCAGCGCCTCGAGCCTGCGGGCGTCGTCTCCGTCCACCGAGCGCAGGATCTCACGCAGGGTCGCGACCCTGGCCCGCTGTTCAGCAATGCCCAGCTCGCGGCTCTGGTCGGCCGATAGGATCGAGTCCTTGAGCCCCGGAAAGGACAGGCGGGAATCAAGGCGCTCGAGCATCTCCCTCGCGGAGCGAGCGCGCTGCTCAATCGCCAGATGGAGCCCCAAGCCGAATTCGGCGTTGTCCTCAAAGAGCGAATTCGCCCACGCCGGCCCCCGGCCGTCGCAATTTGCGCAATAGGGCGTCGTCGGCAGGTTTCCCCCGTAGATCGATGAGCAGCCGGTCGCGTTGGCGATCACGAGCCTGTCCCCGAAGAGCTGCGTCAGGAGCTTTAGATAAGGCGTTTCCCCGCAGCCCGCGCAGGCGCCCGAGAACTCGATAAGCGGCGCCATGAACTGTGCGCCCTTCACCGTGCTCGTGTCGAGGCGCGTGCGATCCGGATCGGGCAGGCTCATGAAGAAATCCCAGTTTGCGCGCTCGGCGGCCAGCCGCGGCGTCTGCGGGGCCATGTCAATCGCCTTGTGGAGGGGATTCGCGCGGTCCTTGGCCGGGCACACCTCGACACAGAGCGAGCAGCCGGTGCAATCCTCCGGAGCGATTTGGAGCGTGTAGCGTTTTCCCGGAAACTCGATCGACCTGAATGACGTCGACGCAAAGCCGGCCGGCGCGCCGTCCAGGTCCTCGGGGGCGACAAATTTTGCGCGGATGGCCGCGTGCGGGCAGACAAGCACGCACTTGTTGCATTGGATGCAGATCGCCGGATCCCATACCGGCGTCTCAAGGGCGATGTTGCGCTTTTCGAACCGGGAGGTTCCCGTCGGCCAGCAGCCATCAAGCGGAAGCGCGCTGACCGGCATCAGATCGCCCTCCTCGGCCAGCAGCCGTGCAGTGACCTTTTGGACAAACTCCGGCGCCCTCAAATAGGAGGGCGGGGCGGTCGTCACGGCCTCCGCGTCAGGCGCGGTGCGAATGGCGACCTCGTGCAGACCGGCCAGCGCGGCGTCGACCGCGGCAAAGTTCATCTGCACTATCTGCTCGCCCTTTCTCCGGTACGTTTTGGCGATGGCGCTCTTTATCTGCGAAATCGCCTCCTCGGTCGGCAGCACGCCGGAGAGCGCGAAGAAGCATGTCTGAAGGACCGTGTTGGTGCGCCGGCCCATCCCGGCCGTCTGCGCCACGGCCGTGGCGTCTATGACGAATAGCCGGAGCTTCCGCGCGATCAGCGTCTCCTGCCATTCCCGCGGCAGCTTGGACCACGTATCAGCCGCCGAATACGGGGAGTTGAGCAGCACGGTCCCGCCGGACGCCGCGTACTTGAGCACATCAGTTTTCCCGACGAAGTGAAACTGGCTGCATGCGACGAATTCCGCCCTGCGGATGAGATAGGGCGCGCGGATCGGCCTCGGCCCGAATCGCAGGTGGGACACCGTCGTCGATCCGGATTTCTTCGAATCGTACACGAAATATCCCTGCGCAAAGTTGTCCGTCTGCTCGCCGATGATTTTTATGGAGTTCTTGTTCGCTCCGACGGTGCCGTCCGCCCCGAGCCCTACGAAGACGCAGCGCCGGACCTCCGGCGGTTCCAGGTCGAAGTCGGCATCGTACTCAAGGGAGGTACCCGTCACATCGTCGCGGATGCCCACCGTGAAGTGCGCCGGCCCGCCCGGCTTGGCCAGGCGATCGAAGACAGCCCGCGCCATGCCCGGCGTGAACTCCTTGGAGCCAAGACCATAGCGTCCGCCCAGCACGCTCACCCGCCGCGTGCGGCCGGGGTCGCCCTCCGCCAACGCTCCCAAGACATTTAGGTAAAGCGGCTCCCCCAGCGAACCGGGCTCCTTCGTGCGGTCGAGCGCCGCTATGGCCTTTACCGTGGGCGGCAGAGCCGCCATGAAGGCCTTCACGGAGAACGGAAGGAAAAGGCGCACGGCGACGACCCCAACCTTCTCGCCCCTGGCCGCCATCCAGTCCACGGTCTCGATGATCGTCTCGACCGCGCTGCCCATCGCGACGATCACGCGCTCGGCCTTCGGGTCGCCGTGATACTCGAAGATCCGGTAGTTCCTTCCCGTGGCTGTCGCCAGCCTGTCCATCGCGGCCTGCACGGCCTCCGGGACCGCATCGTAGAACCTATTGACCGCCTCGCGCCCCTGGAAATAGACGTCGGGATTCTGAGCCGTGCCGCGCAGGCTTGGGCGGTCGGGCGTCATCGCGCGGGCGCGGAAGTCCGCGATGTCCCCCTCGTCCACGACGCAGCGCAGGACCCGGTCGGGGATCAGCGCGAGCTTCGACACCTCGTGCGAGGTGCGGAACCCGTCGAAGAAGTGGATGAAGGGTACGCGCGTCTTGTAGCTGGCGGCATGCGCGACCAGCGCGAGGTCGTGGGCCTCCTGGCCCGAGTTGCTGCAAAGCAGGGCGCAGCCGGTCGCTCTGCAGGCCATGACGTCCTGGTGATCGCCGAAGATCGACAGGCCCTGCGCCGCAAGCGCGCGGGCGCTCACGTGGGCTGTGAAGGGCAGCAGCTCCCCGGCGATCTTGTACAGGTTAGGAATCATCAGCAGCAGCCCCTGAGAAGCCGTGAAGGTCGTGGTCAGCGCCCCGCCAAGGAGCCCTCCGTGGACGGCCCCGGCCACCCCCGCCTCGGATTGCATCTCGACGATCCTCGGCACCTGGCCCCAGAGGTTCGGTTTGCCTGCCGCGGCCCACTCGTCGCAATACTCTGCCATCGTCGAGGAAGGTGTAATCGGGTAGATGGCAATCAGCTCGTTCAGTCGGTATGCGACCGAGGCCACGGCCTCGTTGGCGTCACAGGTCACATACTCGATTGGGAGGGCCGAATTTGCCATGGATGATATGGTGCCACCAACCGGCATTTCGCTCTGCGCGGTTATTGACAATCGCTGGGCGGATATTGCGCGGATGCGGTTCCGATCTCCAATAATTGCACTGCAATCCGCAATCCATGCGCAGCGGGCATCGGGCTCCCCTGTTAGACTCCGGCGCCATGAATACCATAATCGCCTTGATCGACCTCTCAGACACTGCGGAGGCCGTGAAAGTGGATGCCTTCTTATGACCTCCGGCATCAGGACCTAACCGAAAAAACACCCGATGCATGAAATGGGTATCATGGAGTCGGCCATTGAGGCGGTCCTATCCCATGCCCGCGAACACGACGCGACCCGCGTCCACCGAATCGTGCTCCGCATAGGGGCTCTTTCCGGGGTCGAGCCCGAGGCGCTGCGGCTTGCCTTCGACACGGCCGTGGAGGGAACTCCCGCCGCCGGCGCCGCGTTCGAGCTCGAGGCTGTGCCCGCCCGAGGACACTGCCCGATCTGCGACATCGAGTTCGCGGTTGAATCAGACTACATCTTCACATGCCCAAAATGCGGGAGAATTTCAGGCGAGCTTGTCCAGGGCCGCGAGATGGAGCTCGCCCGAATCGAGATATCGTGAGCCCCGTCATGCAGACTTCGCAGTCACCTCCTCCGGCAAGGGCTATCCGCACGCTAGAGCTGCAGCAGTCGCTTATTGAGGAAAACGACCGCCAGGCTATGCGCAACCGCCAACTCTTCAATGAATTGGATATAGTCGCTCTCAATCTTGTCTCGTCCCCCGGCTCCGGCAAAACCACGCTGCTCGAGAGGACGCTTACCGAATTCGGGCATACGACGCCCTGCGCGGCCGTCGTCGGCGACCTCGCGACGGACAACGACGCCCGGCGCCTCGGGCGCTCGCGGGCCCCAGTCGCCCAAATCACGACCGGATCGGCATGCCACCTCGACGCCGGCATGGTGGCGCGCGCGGTCGCAAGGCTGAGTCTTGCCGGCGCGCGGCTCCTATTCATCGAGAACGTGGGCAACCTGGTCTGCCCCGCGTCATTCGACTTGGGCGAAAAGGTGAGGGTCGTGCTTCTGTCTGCGCCTGAGGGCGAGGACAAGCCGCTCAAGTACCCGCCGATTTTCAAGACCGCCCATGTCGTCCTGCTCACGAAGATCGACATCGCAGAGGTGCTCGGCTTCGACCGGAAGGCCGCGGCGGAAAACGTCAATCGGATGGCCCCCCAGGCAACGCTTATCCAGCTCTCCGCGCGAAGCGGCGAGGGAATGGACGAGTGGTACGACCTGCTTGGCTCCCTGATCAAGAAAGTGTGACACCATGGTCGCTCGCAGATCCCCCATTCTCCCGACTTCGGACCACTCCGACGTTTTTCTGCGCGTGCGCGGCGTGGTCCAGGGCGTGGGGTTTCGGCCATTCGTCTACCGTGAGGCAACGAAGCTGGGTCTCCGCGGCTGGGTCCGAAACGACTCGGACGGCGTGCTCATTCGGGCCGCGGGCCCCGCCCATTCGGTCAACGCGCTCATGATGGCGCTCAAGACCGGGGTGCCGCTGGCGTCGCGCGTGGTGGATGTAGAGGCCCAGATTGCCGTCGCGGCCGACCCTATTCCCTCAAGCTCGTTCACCATCGCGCCCAGCGGTCCGTCCGGGTTGCGCGCCTCCACTGCGATTTCGCCCGACCTGGCCCTCTGCGCCGACTGCAGGAGCGAGATGCTCGACCCTGGGAACCGGAGGCACCGGTATCCCTTCATCAACTGCACGCAATGCGGGCCCCGGTACTCAATCATGGAAGGCCTGCCCTATGACCGGCCCAAGACGACCATGCGCGCCTTCCGGATGTGCCCCGCCTGCTCCGCGGAATACTCGGATCCCGGCAGCCGGCGCTTTCATGCGCAGCCCAACGCCTGTCCCGTGTGCGGGCCGCGAATTTCGCTTCACACCGCGTCCGGGAATGCGCTTGTCGGAGAGGCCGCGCTCGCGGAGGCGGCCAGCGTCCTTTCCCGCGGCCTGGTCCTCGCGGTCAAGGGTGTCGGCGGCTACCACCTGATGGTGAACGCGGGCAGCCCGCTCGCGGTGACAGAGCTCAGGCGGCGCAAGCACCGGGACGAGAAGCCTTTTGCCGTAATGTTCCCCGACATGGCCGCCGTCCGCCGGGCCGCTGAGATCTCGCCCGACGAGGAGCGCATGTTGAATTCCTCGGCAGCCCCCGTCGTGCTGCTAAAGCGGCGGGCGGATTCGGAGCTCGCGCCCTCTGTCGCCCCCGGAAGCCCGTGGGTCGGCGCGTTCCTGACCTACTCGCCGCTGCACGTCTTGCTGCTGGCGGCATATGCTCATCCTGTAGTCGCCACGAGCGGCAATCTGGCGGAAGAGCCGCTCTGTATCGACGACACGGAGGCTCACCGCAGGTTGTCCTCCATAGCCGACGCCTTTCTTGACCATGATCGGCCGATTGCCAACCCGGCTGACGATTCCGTCGCGCGTATCTGCGCGGCAGGGCCAATCCTGCTCCGCAGGGCCAGAGGCTACGCCCCGGCCCCTCTGAGCCTGCCATCAAGGGTCGACGGAAGCTGGCTCTGTGTCGGGGCCCAGATGAAGAGCACGGTCGGAGTCGCGTCCGGCGATAGCGTGGTTCTCAGCCCCCACATCGGCGACCTCGATGCTGCCCCGACACGGGCGGTGTACCAGAGAACAGCGTCCATGCTCGGGCAGATCCACGGCACGGTCTTTACCCGGGTCGTCTGCGACCGTCACCCGGATTACGTCTCCACCCTGTATGCCAAGGCGACCGGCCTGCCCTGCGTTACAGTGCAGCACCATCTTGCGCACGTCCTCGCCTGCCTGCTCGAGCACGGGCGCGCGGCGGACGGCATCCTTGGCGTCGCGTGGGACGGCACCGGCTACGGGGAGGACGGCACAATCTGGGGAGGGGAATTCATTCTGCTGCGAAAGGGGGCCGCACGTCGCTTCGCCCGGCTGCGCCCGTTTTGCCTTCCGGGAGGCGAGGCCGCCATTCGCGACGGACGCCGCGCCGCGCTTGGGCTCGCGCATGAGGCGGGTGGCGCCGTCTTTGGGCCGCTTAACCGCAATCTTGGTTTCTCCGATACGGAGACGTGGCTACTGGAGGGAATGATCGAGCGCCGCGTCAATTCCCCGGTCACGACAAGCGCGGGCAGGCTGTTTGACGCGGTCGGCGCCCTGCTTGGAATCGCCTCCCGAAACACGTTTGAGGGCCAGGTGCCGCTCGCGCTAGAGGCCGCGGCCACCGGGTACGCGGGCGTGGCCCAAGAACTCCCGCTTCCCCTCCGCCCCGTCGCGGCCGGGAGCGGGGCCGACGTCGAGCTCGACTGGGGGCCGCTCATCGCCGCACTTGAAAAGGGCCGGCTCGCCGGCGCGGACCCGGCCGGGCTGGCCAGGTCGTTTCACCAGGCGCTTGCACAGGGAATCCTGGCAGCCGCCCGCGAGGCTGGCGCCGGAACGATCGCGCTCAGTGGCGGATGCTTCCAGAACGCGCTTCTCCTTGAGCTGACCTCGGCCGCCCTTGCCAACGCGGGTTTCGAAGTGCTGGTGCCGCGCGAACTCCCTCCAAATGACGGCGCGATAGCGGCCGGCCAGGCCCTTGGAGCCCTTTGGAACCTCACGAGCGTGCAGCTCCCCTGAACAAAGCCATGTGCCTCGCCGTCCCAGGTAAGCTTCTCGATGTCCAAGGCACGGATCCGTTGGAACGCAGCGGGCGCGTCAGCTTTGGCGGAATAATCAAGGAGGTGAGCCTCGCGTGCGCACCCGAGGCGCAGCCGGGGGACTTTGTGCTTGTGCACGTCGGGGTCGCGATCGGCGTTGTCGACGCCCGCGAGGCTGAGGAGACCTTCCGCTACCTTCAAGTCATGGGCGAGCTCGAGGGCATCGAGCCCGAATCGGAATCCACCCGGAGACCGCCATGAAGTACATCGACGAGTACCGCGACGCCGCAACGGTGCGGAGCCTGGCCTCCTCCATTGCCCGCACCGTGACACGCCCATGGACCGTAATGGAGATCTGCGGCGGCCAGACCCACTCCATCGTGAAATACGGGCTGGACGAGCTGCTGCCGCCCGGCGTGACCCTTGTCCATGGCCCGGGCTGCCCGGTCTGCGTGACCCCGGCCGAGATGATCGATCAGGCGGTCGAGCTCTCGCTCCGACCCAACGTAACACTCTGCTCGTTCGGCGACATGCTGCGCGTCCCGGGATCGGGCATCGATCTGCTCACGGCGAAGGCCAGGGGCGGAGGCGTGCAAATGGTCTACTCGCCTCTGGACGCCGTTCGGTTCGCAAGGGAGCACCCCGGGCGCGAGGTGGTATTCTTCGCCGTCGGGTTTGAGACGACCGCTCCGGCAAACGCCGTGGCGGTGCTGCGCGCCCAGCGCGAGGGCCTTTCGAACTTCTCCATGGTGGTCTCCCACGTTCTCGTGCCGGCCGCCATGCGCGCAATATTGGGGGCGCCGGACAACCTGGTGCAGGGATTTCTCGCCGCGGGGCACGTCTGCACGGTAATGGGCACCGGTGAATACGGGCCCATCGCCAGGGAATTCCACGCGCCAATCGTCGTAACCGGTTTCGAGCCGGTGGACATTCTCGAGGGGCTGCTTCGGTGCCTGCGCCAGCTTGAGGCCGGGAAGGCCGAGGTCGAGAACGCCTACTCCCGCGTGGTCCGCCCTGGCGGCAATCCCGCCGCCCAGGCGATAGTCGGCGAGGTTTTCGAGTTGGTTGATCGCAATTGGCGGGGCCTTGGCCCGATCTTGGCCAGCGGCTGGAGCCTGAAGGGGAGATTCCACGCCTACGACGCCCAAAGAAAATTCCGCCTTGGTGCCCCCTTGGCCGCGCCTCCGGGCGAATGCATTAGCGGCGAAATCCTGCGCGGCCTGAAAAAGCCGATCCAATGCCCGGCATTCGGCACCCGCTGCACCCCGGAGCATCCTGTGGGAGCTCCGATGGTCTCGAGCGAGGGAGCTTGCTCCGCCTATTACCGCTACCGCCCCAGGGCAGAAGCGGGAGCGGCCGCCTGAAGCGCTGTTACGTGCAGGCGGGCGGTTAATCCTCCCACGGATCGCCCGGGGGCGCCGGCTGGATCGGGTGCTTTGATTTCAGCTCTTCCGCCTTGCGTGCTGCGGCATATTCTTCGGCGCAAATCTGCTGGGCGTTGCTCACAGCATCTTGCAGGGTCTCGAGCGCAACACGTTCCTCGGGCGTTAGGGAAAGCCAGACCCGGTCGAACGAGACAATGCCGGTTTTGGGGACGAACATTGTTCCATTCCAATTGATTTTATCCGAAAACGATGCCGCTTTATCGATGGGCATCGGGAGTTGGACGGAGGCCAGCAGCGGAATTGGACGCTGCAAGGCCTCGTCGGCAACGGCCTTGGGATCCATGGGTACGTTCCGCCCGGTGGCCGTCTCGATAAACTGCAAGTCGTTCAGTTCGGCCGCGGAAAGAGCGATATCGATCTCAGCGCTTCTCGGGGCATTTTGTGAACATCCCGCAAGCAAAAGGCTGGCTAACGCTGTAGAGAGTCTGAATTCGGTTTTCATAAAATTGGGGATTTTCGTGGATTGGCGGCCACAATGAATTGGACGCCTTTTAACCGTCCGCGTCTGCGCACTTTTTGAAAACTCGTGCGCGATTTTTGCGGGTATTGCCACGGCTGGGACGTTCCCAAGCCAGCCAATCCTAGTCTAGTGTCTCACAAATAACCACGCCATTTCCGGCCGCTTTTTGCCCTGGGACTGCGTTGCAGAAGTGGGGGATAGCCCCTCTGGGGATACCCCCCACTTCTGCGCCTTGCCCAGGACAAAAATCGTCTCGGAACTGTCACGGTATTTGTGAGACACTAGACTAGCAAATCCGCGGCAGCTGCTCGCCACTAAGGCGATGGAGGATCCGTTCGGCCCCAACGACGCCGAGCAGCGAGACTTCTCCCGAGGTCGATCTGCGGACGCTGCCAATCACGGCTGGCGGCCACCCCGGGGATGTGCGGAATAGTATCTCCAGCGCCTCCGATGCATCGTCTTGCGGTACGAAGCAAATGAATCTCCCTTCATTGGCGACATACATCGCCTCCAACCCAAGAATCTCGCAGGCTCCCCTCACCTCCTCGCTGACCGGGATTTTCTTCTCCACGACCGCGATCTCAAGGCCACGCGTTTCGGCGAGCTCAATGAGGGCCGTGGCGAGGCCTCCCCGGGTTAGATCACGCAGGCAGTGCACCCTCACACCGGCGCCCAGAAGCGCACCAATGGGCCGCGCCAACGGCGCACAATCGCTTTCGATTGTGCTTTCAAATTTAAGGCCCTCCCTTTCCGCCATGATTGCCGTCCCATGGCGGCCGATGTCGCCGCTCAGGATCACGACGTCGTCCTCCTCGATCTGTGCGGGGCCGATGTTGAGATCATGGTCTATGAGTCCGACGCCCGCAGTCGTAACGTACATCCCGTCACCCTTCCCGCGTTCGACCACCTTGGTGTCTCCCGTTACTATTGCGACGCCCGCCTCCGAGGCCGCCGCGCTCATGGATGCCACAATCCGGCGAAGCGTCTCAATCGGCAGGCCCTCTTCCAAGACAAATCCGGCGCTCAGCCAAAGCGGGCGGGCGCCGCACATGGCGAGGTCGTTGACCGTGCCGTTGACCGCCACGGTTCCAATGTCGCCCCCGGGGAAAAAGAGGGGATTCACCACGTGCGAATCCGTTGTGAATGCGAGGCGTGCGCCGCCGGCCGCCAATACGGCCCCGTCGTGCCGCTGGTCCAGGGCTGCGTTGGAGAAAGCGGGGCGGAATATCCCGTCAATCAGCTCCTCGGTCATTCGGCCGCCGCCACCGTGGCCCATTGTGATCTCAGCCCGGTCGGTGATCGTCGCCGGACACTGCAGGCCCAGGCTCATGGGACAGGCCTCCGGCAAGGGAACGCCAGGATTTTTTCTACCTCCAAATTGTACGTCATCCATTCGGACCCGATGGTCGACGACACGCTGGGGCCAAAGCGGGTAAAGAGTGACCTCATCTCCTCGTTTTCCCAGAGGACGTTTGCGACAAATGATTCGATGCCGCGCCCGTGCGCAATTTCGGCCATTTGCCGAATCAGGGTGCCAGCCATCCCGCAACGGCGCTTCGATTCGCGCACGACGAAGGAGATCTCAGCTACCTTTCCCTCAGGATCCGAGTAGTAGCGCCCAACGGCGTCCAGCACCTGTTGCTCACCTTGGCCCTCGAAGATTCCCAGGGCCACATCCTTTTGCTGGTCTACATTCACCAATCCGAAGGCGCGCTCGTGGGTCATGGCTCTGATCGTGTAGCCATAGCGCAACTGGATCGTTTCGCCGGTATGCGAATAGAAAAATTCCCGAAGCCGCCACTCGTCATCCGGCCTCATGGGCCGAATCACGTATGAGCGGCCGCGCAGCCTGATCGCGGCCTCCTCGGGGCCGCATCTTTCGCCGATCTGGGGCGGGCAATCGGTTTTCATGGTGCGAATGCATCATAGCATAGGGGCCCCGGCGGCCTCTGCATCGCTTGTCAATTAGTGCGCGAATCTTGCAATTCTCACGCAGGCAAACGGCCCCGGCTAAGGATTTTCCATAGCGAGATCAACCGCCGCGCGAACTTTCACAAGATATGCGGAGGCTTTCGCTTCGACAGAGAAGATTAATCATGGCTCAATTTTGACCTTTGCCGAAGTCCAAGCCCAACTGCGGACCAGAAGCACTTTACACTATTCACATGGCCAATCCGTTCACTGCTCAATTCCAGATCGCCCTCCTTTTCGCGGTGGGGGTTTGCTCCGGTCTGGCCGGCTGCAAGGACAAGGATATCATCAGCTACCAGATCCCGAAGGATCCCGGCGAAAGCCGCGTGTCGGCGGAGGATGCCGCCGCTCCCGCTTCCCCAGGCATCCGTTGGGTGGCCCCTGAGGGCTGGCAGTCTCAGCCGGCGAGCAGCATGCGCCAGGGCAGTTTCCTCGTAGCCGGTGCAGGGGGCGCCACGGCCGACATGTCCGTCGTGTCGTTTCCGGGCGATGGCGGCGATGACCTGGCAAACATCAACCGCTGGCGCAATCAAGTGAAGCTTGCGCCGATTTCCGCCGCCGAACTGGCCGGCCAGATGCAAAGCCTGGCAGCCGCCGCCGGGCAGTTTGTCATGGCCGACCTAGCCGGCGCGGCGGATGACAAAGGCTCGGCGCGCATCCTGGGCGCCTGGCTCCGGCAGTCGAATCGCGTATGGTTCTTCAAGATGATGGGGCCGTCCGATCTGGTCGAAGCGCAAAAGAACACATTCGTCGCATTTCTCAGATCCGTGAGCCTCGCCCCCGAAGAGAACGGCGGGCCGCCCTTGGTGCAGGCCAATTCCAATTCTGCAAATACCAATGACCTGCCGCGGGCTGAGCTGAGCGAGACTCCCCCACCGATCCCGGCCGTCGCAAGCAATGCGGAAATGGATTCCATTCCCGTGCGGGCTGAAAGCGGCAGCTCTCTCGTGTGGCAAGCGCCGGCTGACTGGAAGGACCAGCCTGGCAACCCCATGCGCAAGGGCAGCTATTCCGTGGGTAGCGGAGCCGAGGTTGCGATCACCGCTTTCCCGGGCGAAGTGGGCGGGGTCTTGGCAAATGTGAATCGCTGGCGGGGCCAGGCGGGCTTGGACCAAGTGGACGAAGCCGGCCTGGGCCGGGTGACAACGGCGATCGATAGCAATGGGCTGCACTTCGTTTTGGTCGACGCCGAGGGCGGATCGACATCTATTATGGCCGCGCTTTTACCGTGGAACGGCGGCACGTGGTTTTTCAAGCTGACGGGCCCGCCGGAGGCCGTTGCCGGGGCCAAGCCCGCTTTTCAAGCGTTCCTCAAGACCGTTCGCGCCCCCTGAAATCCGATGTCTGCCCCTCGTTCGCATCCCCTCGCTGTTATCACTTCGCTCCGGCTGACTGTCGCGCTGCTTGTGCTTTCCATCGTCCTGATTTTCGCCGCGACGCTGGATCAGGTTCATCTCGGCGTTTGGGGCGTGCAGGAAAAGTATTTTCGCTCATTTTTCATCTTTGATCAGATTCCCGGCACCGGATTTTTCTTTCCGGTTTTCCCCGGGGGATACTTCTTGGGCGGCGCGCTGATCATCAATCTGGTCGCGGCGCATTTCCACCGCTTTCGCTTCTCCTGGAAGAAAGCCGGCATCTGGCTGACCCACCTGGGCCTGATTCTCCTTCTGATCGGCGAAGGCCTTTCCGGAATGCTGCAACAAGACAACCAGATGCGGATCGATGTCGGCCAGACGCGGCGCTACTCCGAAAGCTTTCGCGAAACCGAACTAGCCGTAATCGAAACCACGCATCCGAACTACGACAGAGTGGTTTCCATTCCGGCGGCGCGACTGACTGTCGGCGCCTCGATCCAGCATCCGCTGCTTCCATTTACTTTGAAAACGGTGGCCTACTATCCCAACGCCATGCTGCGGATGCGGTCGCAGATCCCCGACGCGCCGCCGAGTGTGGCGACGGCTGGTGAAGGCACCGAAATGGTCGCCACGCAAATACCCCTCACGACCAACCCCGACGAAGAGAACTGGCCGACCGCCTACCTCGAGTTGGTTGGGCCGGAAGGATCTCTGGGCATCTTTCTCGCATCGACCATGCTGGAGGAACCGGAAGCGTTCACGTACGAGGGTCGAACCTGGCGGCTCGCCCTGCGCGCAAAACGCGATTATCTGCCATTTAGCATCACGTTGCAGAAGTTTACGCACGATATTTATCCCGGAACCGATATTCCACGGGATTTCGCGAGCACAATTCACTTGCGCAGCGATGACGGGCGCGACGACCGCGAAGTGCGCATCTTCATGAACAATCCGCTGCGCTATGGCGGGCGCGCTTTTTACCAAGCGGGCTATGCCAACAACGATCGCACGACGGTGCTCCAGGTCGTGCGCAATCCGAGTTGGCAGATTCCCTATCTGTCCTGCGCGCTGATCGTTGCCGGTCTGGTCCTGCAATTTGGCATCCATCTTTTTGCCTTCTTCGGGCGCCGCCGCCGGCCCGGTAGACCTGTTCCGGCTCCTTCGCCGATTCCGTCATGAAAAAGCATTTTGCTCTCGGGGCGCTCCTGCTGGCACTTGCCTGGGTCGGCTCCACGCTGGTTCCACGCGGCAATACCGGCGAATTCGATCTGACGACGTTCGGTCGGCTGCCGGTCCTCGCCGATGGGCGGATCAAGCCACTGGACACGATCGCCCGCACGAGCCTGCTCATGCTCCAGGGGCGCCAATACGTCGCTGCGGGTGACGGCCGGGAACTGGCGCCGGAAGAATGGCTCCTCGACGTCTTTTTCCATCCGGAATTGGCGGATACATACCGAATTTTTCGCATCGACAATCCCGACGTGCTTTCGCTCTTCAACCTGGGCAGCGGCGACACCACGGGACAGGTGAGATTTTCCTTCGCGCAGCTCCAATCCGGCCTCCCTGAGCTCGATCGCCAGGCCCAACTGGCTGATCCGGTGGCCGACGCGGCTCGCACCGCCTTCCAGCGCGGGGCCGTCGAATTGCGCGAACACCTGGAATACTACAGCCGGTTGAAATACAGCCTCGCGGCACCCGACGGTGGGCAGGACCTGCTTGCCGACCTTGGAAACCCCGGCAGGCTGGCGGCCGACCGCCCCGGCTTCCAAGCGATGGAGACCTACAGCCTGCTGCGCGCCGTTCCGCCGTCCACGACATCGGCTCGATTCGATGACTGGCAAAGCCTGGGGCATGTGCTTCTGGAATCGTTGTCCACAGGCAGGGTGAATCCGGCAGTGCCGTTCTACGCGGGGCTCGGGCGGGCTTGGCGCGCCAGGCAGCCCGACACCTTTAACAGCCTCGTCAAAGCGGACCAAGTTGTCCTTTCCTCGCGGTTCCCCTCGGTGATGCGTCGATGCTCGATCGAGGCCTTTTTCAACCAAGCCGAGCCTTTTTATACGAGTCTGGTGCTCTATGTGGCGGCGTTTCTCCTGGCCGTGATTTCCTGGCTGAAATGGCCCGCTGAACTTGGGCTCGCGGCTCTGCGGCTCATGGCTCTGGCCTTTCTCCTTGCGACGGCCGGAATCATCGCCCGCATGTGGCTCGAGGGCCGGCCGCCGGTCACGAACCTTTATTCGTCAGCCCTTTTCATCGGCTGGGGTGCGGTGGCCCTGTGCCTCTTCCTGGAACGGATTAACCGCAACGCGGTGGCGAGTTCCGCCGGTGCGCTGATCGGATTCAGCACGCTAGTTATCGCGCACAACCTTTCGCTCAGCGGCGACACGCTTGAAATGATGCGCGCAGTCCTCGACTCGAACTTCTGGCTGTCGACCCATGTAGTCACGGTCACGACAGGCTATGCCTCGACGTTCCTGGCCGGATTCCTTGCCATCATATACATCTTGCGCGGCGTTCTTACCCGCACACTCGATCGCCCGACGGCCGATTCGCTGGCGCGCATGGTGTACGGCATCGTCTGCTTCGCCACGCTCTTTAGCTTCGTCGGCACGGTGCTGGGCGGCATTTGGGCGGACCAGTCGTGGGGCCGATTCTGGGGCTGGGATCCGAAGGAGAATGGCGCGCTGCTCATTGTCTTGTGGAACGCCGTCATCCTCCACTGCCGGTGGGGTGGCCTGGTCAAGCAGCGCGGACTGATGTGCCTGGCGGTATTCGGCAACATCGTGACAGCCTGGAGCTGGTTCGGCACCAACATGCTCGGAGTCGGCCTGCACAGCTACGGCTTCACCAACGCTGCCTTCGAAGGTCTCATCACATTTGTCGCCCTGCAGCTTGCGATAATTGGCCTCGCGGCGATTCCCCGGTCTAGATGGCGCAGCGCCATCCCTGCCGGCGGGGGCTGATCGGCCCCTCTGGTCTCCGCCATCCGAAGCCGGCAGCCAAGCCATTCTGCCGTCGTCGAGCGGCAAGAAATGCGCAGACGCCGCCAAATGGCGCGGAGCAAAAAAGGGGATGTCACGTTAGGATAGGCAATGGCCGTCATTCCCCGCAGCTCTCTGATCGAGGGAATCCTCCCCAACCCAGCACTTGTCCCGAAGCCACTCGCCTGTCATTTTCCTGCGCGATGGCATCGAGCAAGCATGTCCGGGCGGTGACAGCCGAGAGCGCTCTCATTCATTTGGAAGCGATCATCCAGTCGTCCCATGACGCAATCATCACCAAGACGCTCGATGGCATCATTCAGAGCTGGAATCCCGCCGCCGAAGGGATTTTCGGTTACTCCGCCGCGGAAGCCATTGGCCGGCCCATGCTCGACTTCATTCCGCCGGAGCGCCGCGGGGAGGAGGAGGAGATTCTCGCACGCATCGGCCGCGGGGAGCGTGTGCCGGCATTTGAAACGGTGCGGAATCGAAAGGACGGCAGCTCAATCGACGTGTCCGTCACAATTTCTCCGATCATCGATCGGCGGGGTCGAATCATCGGCGCGTCCAAGATCGCGCGGGACATCTCGGATCGTAAGCGTGCCGCGGAGAGCTTACACGACGCCGTGAACGAATTGCGCGACATCAAGGATGCGCTGGACGAACACTCCATCGTGGCGATCACCAATCCGGCCGGCCGCATCACCTATGTGAACGACAAGTTCTGCTCCATTTCGAAATATTCCCGCGAGGAGCTGATGGGGCAGGACCATCGGATCATCAATTCGGGTTTTCACCCCAAAACATTCTTCCGCGATCTTTGGAATACGATCGGAAGCGGGCACACTTGGCGTGGAGAAATCCGCAACCGCGCCAAGGACGGAAGCATCTACTGGGTGGACACCACCATCTTCCCCCGCCTGGATTCGTCGGGCAGTCCGACCCAGTACGTCGCGATCCGCACCGATATCACGCAGCGCAAAGCGGACGAAGCCAAGCTGCAGCGCTACGTCGAAGACCTGGCCGAAAAGAACAAGGAGCTTGAAACGATAGTGTACACCGTCTCGCACGATCTGCGTTCGCCCCTGGTCAATGTGCAGGGTTTCGGCAAGCAGCTTGCGCGCGCATGCGAAAAGATCCAAGCGGCGGTCGCTTCGGCCCCGGACGGGGCGGTGCCCGCGGCGGCCTTGAAGCAACCGGTTGAGGCGGCGATTCCCCAAGCCCTTCGCTTCATCAACGCCGGGGTGAACAAGATGGAGACGCTTCTGGCCGGCCTCTTGCGCTACTCCCGACTGGGCCGGGAGGCCTTGACCATCGAGCGGCTGGATATGAATGCCCTGATGGCGGAGGTGCTGGCGGCGATGAAATTCCAAATCGATGCCGCGAAGGCCGACCTGCGGGTGAATGCACTGCCCGATTGTCGTGGCGATAAGGTGCAGACGAGCCAAGTCTTCACCAATCTCATCGATAATGCACTCAAGTATCGCCATCCGAACCGTCTTCCGCAAATCACAGTGGAGGGTCGGATCGAGAATGGCCAAGCCGTCTATTCGGTTGCGGACAACGGGATCGGCATTGCACCTGAACACCAGGCAAAAGCATTCGAGATTTTCCACAGGTTGAATCCGGACGGCGCACCGGGCGAGGGGCTGGGGCTAACGATCGCCCAGCGCGTGCTTGAACGCCAAAAAGGCAGAATCTGGGTGGAAAGCGATGGAGTGGGCGGATCCACTTTCTTTGTCTCCTCTCCAGCCGTTGACACCCCATCCCTATTTTCGCCATGACTCACGACCGCGCTCCCACAATCCTGATCGTCGACGATGATGAAGGCCATGCGATCCTCGTCCGAGAGAATCTCGTGGCCGCCGGCTTGAGCAATCCGATCAAGCATTTTCGCGACGGTCAGGCGGTGCTGGATTTTTTCTTTTCCGGAGGCTCCGGTCCGCACGCGGCCAATGGGGGAATATATTTGCTGCTGCTGGATATTCGCATGCCGAAAGTGGACGGCTTCGAGGTCTTGCGCCGGCTCAAAGCAGATCCGGAGTTGCACAAGCTGCCGATCGTCGTCCTTACGACGACTGATGACCCGCGCGAGGTCGAGCGATGCCACGCACTGGGTTGCAATGTCTATATCCAAAAACCAATCGACTACGAGAAATTCGCCGAAGCGATCCGACGTCTCGGCCTTTTCATAACCCTCCTGCTCGTGCCGTCCGTGAATGGGGGCTGATCCAAATGTCCATTCGTCCGCCCGCTCCTGAAATCATGGTCGTCGACGACGACGAAGGGCTGCGGCTGCTCATTTCGGACACGCTGCGCGCCGAGGGGTATGCGGTGGCCGCCGCCGATTCCGGAGCCGCGGCTGTCGCGGCCTTGCGGGAGCGCCGACCCGACCTGATGCTCCTTGATTTGCAGCTCAAGGACATGGCCGGAACGGCGCTTCTTGGTCGGCTGAAACAGGAGAGCATCGCGGTGCCTTTCGTCGTCGTCACCGGACAGGGCGATCAAAAAATTGCCGTCGAGATGATGAGGCAGGGCGCCCTTGACTATGTGATGAAGGACACCGGCATTCTCGATCTTTTGCCGCCGGTTGTGAAACGCGCTCTGGCCGCGTTGGAAGCGGTACGATCCCTGGCTGCTGCCCAGGTGGAGCAACGCCGCCTGGAGAAGGAAGTTTTGGACATCAGTGAGCGGGAGCGGCAGCGGTTCGGCGCCGACTTGCACGACGGAGTTGGGCAGCAACTGACGGCGATCGAGCTAATGTGCGTCGGCCTTAAGGACGACGTGAGCGCGCTCGATCAACGGCTGGGCAAGCAACTCGGGAAAGTCGCCGGAATGCTCCGCGATGCCGTCGCGCAAACTCGGGCGTTGGCTCGCAGTCTTTCGCCGCTCGACGAGCAGCCCGAGGCGCTCCAGAACGGGCTGGCGGATCTGGCCGAGCGCGCCAGCTCACTCGGCCGATTGCGTTGCCGGATGGAATGCCTCACGGCCCTGCCGGTGAAGGATCGTGTGGCTGCCGGCCATCTCCTTCGCATCGCCCAAGAGGCGGTCAACAACGCAATCAAGCATAGCGGGGCAAGCGAGGTGGTGCTGCGCTTGAAAGAAAGGGGAGCCACGTTGCGCCTGGAAATTTCCGACAATGGCAAGGGCCTGCCCAAGGATCGCTCCCGCGGCATGGGCATGGGCATCATGAATTACCGGGCGGGTATAATCGGGGCAAAATTGACCTTGGAATCGAAGCCGAGCAAGGGAGTGAGCGTGATCTGCGAGCTGCCGTACAAGACATGAAGACGATCAAGCAAGCCGGCAGGCCGACTGCCGCAGCGCCCGCCTCCGCTGCTTCCGGCGGAGGTGTATCCCAGAAGAGAAAGATCCTTCTGGTCGACGATCATCCCTTTATGCGCGCCGGCCTGGCTCAATTGATCGAACGCCAAGCGGATCTGGCGGTCTGTGGCGAAGCGGGCAATCCGGCCGAGGCTTTACGCGAACTGGCGCGAGCCCTTCCCGATCTCATCCTCACCGACATCACGATGCCCGGACGCAGCGGGCTTGAATTTATCAAGGATCTGCGCGCCCAATACTCCAAACTCGTCATTCTCGTGGTCTCGATGCATGACGAGGCAATCTATGCCGAGCGCGCTCTGCGCGCCGGCGCGCGGGGGTACATCATGAAGGAGGCGGGGGGCGAAAATCTTCTCGGCGCCATTCGCCAAGTCCTGCGCGGCGAAACCTATGTGAGCCCGCGGATGGCCGCCAAAGTCCTGGACGATCTTTCTGCCCGGCGTCCGCGCGGCTCATCCTCGCCAATCGAGAAATTGACCGATCGCGAATTCGAAATCTTCCGCCTTATAGGCCAGGGCAAGAGCACGCGCGACATCGCCGGCCAGCTTCATCTGAGTCCGAAGACGGTCGACGTGCATCGAAGCCACATCAAGGAGAAGCTCGACCTGACCGATGCGACTGCACTGGTGCGTCATGCGGTGCGCTGGGTGGAGACGCCCGGCGGAGAAGGCGTGTGAACGCCACGGGCGGGCGGTCCGGTCCAGATTTCCACAGCTTGCGGGGCTTTCAGCCGCGGCCTAAGGGTTTTACGTAGGCGGATATGGACGCTCCTCCAATTTTCAAAAGACCCGGCGCCGGGTATTCTGGCGCCCATGGACACCTCCTTTTTAAATCCACTTCGCAGCAACCATGCCGCCGCTTCTGAAATCCGCCCGGCCGCGAAATCCGCCGATGACCGCGCTCGCCGAAGCCGCGAGATCGTCGCCCATCTGCAGAAGTCCGAGATATACCGGACCTACGAGGAGGCCTTCCAAGCGACGACCGGCCTGCCACTCGCCCTCCGGGCGGTGGGAACATTCAATTCGCCCTTGAAGGAGGCAAAGAATGCGAATCCTTTCTGCACCCTGATGGCAGCGACGAACAAGAGTTGCGCGGCTTGCCTGCGGCTCCAGCAGCAAGTGGAGGAATCTTCATCCACCGAGCCGCAAACGCTCGAGTGCTTTGCCGGCTTGGCGGAGTCGGCGGTGCCGATCCGCGTCGGAGAGAATATCGTCGCTTTTCTGCAGACTGGGCAGGTCATGCTGCGGCGGCCCTCGGCCGCTCAATTCCGTCGCATGCTGAAGCAATTGACCGCGTGGGGGCACGATGTTTCCCGGGCCGAACTTGAGAAGGCCTATTTCGAGACGCGGGTTTTAACCCGGCCGCATTACAGCTCCATTTTGCGCCTCCTGGCGATTTTCGCCGAGCATCTCTCGGCGCTGACCAATCAGATCATTGTCACGCAGGCCGCCGCAGAACTGCCCGCGGTTGCCAAAGCCCGAAGCTTCATCGCCGAGCACCAAACGGAGGAGATTACACTTGGAGATGTGGCGCACGCCGTGAATATGAGCGCGTTCTATTTCTGCAAAACGTTCCGCAAGGTAACGGGGGTGACCTTTGTGGACTATCTCGCCCGGCTGCGGATCGAGAGCGTCAAGAGTCTCCTATTGAACCCGCACAAGCGGATCAGCGAGGCGGCATTCGAGGCCGGATTTCAATCGCTTTCCCAATTCAATCGCGTATTCCGCCGGATCGCTGGCGAGGCGCCCACCGTCTATCGTGAAAAGCTTCACGGTTCCGAAATCTCCGACCTTCGCGAACATCGCGACCTGGTCGTGGCCGCATGAGTTCTGGCGTGTTTTCATTTCTGGAGCATACTTGCAATGGCATCCAGCGACGCTAGCCTATCTAGACAGCCCATAACTTATGAAAAAGCACCTCTCACTTGTATCTGTCGGCGCGATTTTTATCCTAGCAGCCCCGGCTGGCCGCTCGGCGGACGCACCCGACGCTTGGCCCCAAAATTGCGCGTCGTGCCACGGTGCGGACGGCGCAGGTCAAACCAAAGCTGGAAAAAAGCTTGGTGCCAAGAACCTGACCGATGCCGGCTATCAAAAGACTTTCACCGATGATCAGGCATTCAAGGCAGTCAAGGAGGGATTAAAGGACGAGAGCGGCACGGACAAGATGAAGCCTTTCAGCGACAAACTCTCGGACGATGATATCAAGGCGCTTGTCGCCTATGTCCGCACACTGGCGAAGTAGCGCGGGAACAGTACGCGCAAATCCCAGGTTAATGGTTGGCAAGGATGACCTTGAGGTTCTCCTCCGGCGAGTTGAACTCTCCGGCATGTCCCCTTAAACACGCCAGCTTTGGAGAAGGCGCTGGTAGTGCCCGCGCTCGAAGGCTGCCGCATCCGGACACCGATCGAAATTCAACGCCCCGCGAAACTGACCGAGGTTCTCGTATCCGCACTCCTTCATCCATTTTTGCAAGCCCTGGATGATGATCGCCAGAAAATGCGGTCCTTGCTTCAAGAGTACCGATACCACTTGCACCGTATCGGCGCCTGCCAGGATCGCCTTGATCACGTCGCCCGAGCTGTGCACGCCTCCGGTGACGGCGAGGGAACACCGCACGCGCGAGGCAAGGATCGATATCCAGCGCGCCCTAAGGAGCAGCTCGCCGGAGTCCGAGAGGTGGAGTTGCGATTCGGGCCCCGGTTCGCCGACCTTGATCTCGGGCTGGTAGAATCGGTTGAAAATGACAATGCCGTCGGCGCCCCGTCGGACCAGCTCCCTAGAAAAATGCGCGAGCGACGTATGAAAAGGGGAGAGCTTCACCGCCAGCGGAATGCGGATGGACATTTTCAACTGCCGTACCGTTTCGAGCATTTCAGCCTCGATATCGAGGGCTGACCAATCGGGGTCGGTCGAGATGTGATAAAGATTTAGCTCGATGGCGTCGGCGCCGGCGGCCTCGATCCGCCGCGCATAGTCGAGCCATCCCCCGGGATGGCAGCCGTTCAGCGATGCGATGACCGGAATGACGAGCGATCTCTTGAGGTAGGCGATCTGTCTAAGGTACTGATCGGGCGATTGCTGATACTCGGAAAGCGATGGGAAATAGGCATCCTGTTCCGCCTCGATTTCAGTGCGCGATCCGGGCCGTCCCTCGCCATGGACCTCGTTTAGGTAGATCTGCTCCTCGAATAACGATCGCATCACGACGGCCCCCGCCCCCGCATCCTGGAGTTCACGGGCGCTCTCGGCATTGTCCGTGAAAGGCGAGGCTCCTACCACGACCGGTGTGCTGAGATTAAGGCCAAGATAGGAAGTCGAGGAGTTCATCAAGGACGCATGGCTCGGGAATCACGCATAATATGACAAGCGGGCCGAGAATTTGCTATGCGAATCTTGGCAATTGCGCCGCAGCGATTGCCGGAAATCGAGCCGAGCATCGGCGAGGACTAAGTATTTTACCTAGCGAGATCGAGCGCCGCCTCCAATTCCAAATGTCTCTAATTGCGGCTAGGCTGGGCCGAGTTCAATCCCATGCATTTAGCCCGCCATTCGACTATCGCTGGTCAATACGCGCTGCTCGCCGTTTTGGCTGGTATTTCTGCGATCGGCGTAGCCGGATGCGGCAAAGGGAAGCAAGCCGCCGCCGCACAATTATCGAAATCATGATCGCGAAAAAAAAGGAGCCGTCCGCGCGGATGGCTGCACCCGGGCTGAAAGATTCCCTTGCCGCCGCTCGTTCTGACAAGCGCGAAAATCCAAACACGCTGACACAGCTTAGCCCGGAGGCGGCGCTGCATCTCCAGGGCGCTGCCCTTACCGCCGCTGCCAACGCCATTCTCATCACCGACAGCAGCGGCGCCATCGTCTGGGTTAATCCGGCTTTCACCCAATTGAGCGGTTTCGCCCTCGCAGAAATTATGGGCAAAAACCCGCGAGACTTGGTCAAGTCTGGCCAACACGAACGCGAAGTTTATCACGATCTGTGGACAACAATTTTGTCCGGCCGCGTGTGGCACGGCGAACTCGTGAATCGACGCAAGGATGGCAGTCTGTATCACGAGGAGCAAACCATTACCCCGGTGCGCGACGCCCGCGGCGCCGTCACCCACTTTGTCGCGATCAAGCAGGATCTCTCCGCGCGCAAGCAAGCCGAGGAAGCCCTGAGGCAAAGCGAAGGGCGCTATCGCCTGCTCTTCGAAAAAAATCCGCTGCCGCAGTGGCTTATCGATCCTAAAACGCTCAGGTTCTTGGCGGTCAACGAATCCGCCGTCCGGCACTATGGCTATTCCCGTGAGGAATTTCTGGCCATGACGATCACCCAGATCCGACCTGAAGAGGACAACCCCAAGCTACTCAAGTTCATCGCGAACCGACCGGCGGACTATCAGAGCTTCAGCGAGTCGCGGCATCGGCGGAAAGACGGGGCGATCATCCAAGTGGAGATCACCTCGCGTCCGATGACATTCGAGGGTGGCGAAGCGCGGCTCGTCATCGCAGCTGACGTCACGGAGAAGAAGCAACTCGAGGAGAAACTCCGCCAAACGCAACGGGTCGAAAGTGTCGGCATGCTCGCCGCGGGCATCGCACACGACCTCAACAATGTGCTTGCCCCGATCATGTTTGCCGCGCCGCTGCTGCGAAAGAGCGTTTCCGGTGACCGCGAATCAAAAATCCTCGATTTGATGGAATTGAGCGCGGCACGCGGCGTCGGACTGGTGAAGCAGATTCTCGGATTTGCCCGCAAAGCCACCGGCGACATCCGATCCGTTCAAGTGAAGCATCTTGCGCACGACATTATCGATGTCATCGAGCAGACGTTTCCAAAATCCATCCGGCTTGAGCACCAATTCCCCTCTGATCTCTGGTTGGTGCAGAGCAGCCCGACGCAAATTCACCAAGTGCTCTTGAATCTTTGCCTCAACGCCCGGGATGCCATGCCAAAAGGCGGCACGCTGCGCATCACTATGGCCAACCTCCGGCTAAACGCGGAGCAAGCCCAGGCGTTTTCCAGCGCGCAACCGGCGGCCTCGCCCGGTGCCTGGCTGTCCATCGAGGTTGCCGATTCAGGCACCGGCATCCCACCCGATGTGCTCAAGCGCATCTGGGAGCCGTTTTTCACCACAAAAGGACCGGGCGAAGGCACCGGCCTCGGCCTTTCCACCGTGCGCGGGATCGTCGAAGGGCATCACGGATTTATCATCCTCGATACGCACGAGGGAACGGGCACCACATTTCGCGTGTTCTTGCCCGCCGCGCCGGAGGAATCGTCCGATGGCAACGGCCAACCGCTTGCCGTCCCGCCGGTCGGCAATAATGAACTGGTCCTCATCGTGGATGACGACCAGGCGGTCCGCGATCTGGTTGGCGCCATACTCGTGAAGAATAACTACCGTGTCTTGATCGCCAGCGACGGTCTGGAGGCGGTGGGGATCGTCACCGCACATTCGGCCGAAATCGCGCTCGTAATCACGGATATGGACATGCCGAACCTCAACGGCGCCGGTCTCGCCCGAATCCTCGTTTGGCAGCATCCCAATATCCGGCTCCTTGGCATCAGCGGACTCCCTCACAGCAAGGCGGACGGCTCCGGATTGGAGGTGGCCAGGAAGTTAGTCCACGGATTTCTTGTCAAGCCCTTCGCTCCCGCGAACCTTCTCCGAGCCGTGCACGAGGTGCTGCAATCAATCTCGAAAGCCTAAGTCAACGCCCCAAGGTCTGAAACACTTGCGAAGTGGCGCGGCCGCGGAGAATCGAGCAGCCGGGCCTGGGCGGCCCAGGTTTCCCTCCCGGCTGCGGTCTCAATTCGCGCGAGCCGGTTCGGCTCCGGCCGCGGACGCCGCGGCGCGTTGGGCTCGGATCAACCGCTGCAGCTCGATCACCCAGTGCTTTTTGATGCTGAACCAGACATCCGCCGCCCAAAGGATATTGCGGCTGTCGGCATCAAATTTCGGCTCGGGCGGAGCCTGGTCCGCCGGCCGGTACCGGTCAATCCAGTCGAGGATCGCCTGGCTCTGCAGGAGCTGCTTGGTATCGGGAATGGCGCGGTGGTTGTAGGTCCAAGGCAGCCGGATGTTGCGGACGACGGCACTGCCGCTCGCCGTGTACAGGTTGACCGAGCCGTATCCGAGCAAATCGCCCCCTAGCAAATCCGCTCGCTTGTAAAACCCGGTGAACTCCTCGACGGAGTCGGGGATCGTCCGGAGGTCGAGCGTCATGTCCCACTGGTTGGGCACGACTCGGCCCAGGCCTCCCGCACCGACGGCCGTGGCGTAGGGAAGAACCAGCCCGACGACCGGGCGCGGCTTGCCGGTCAGGGGATCGGTGATTTGGTCCCGGGGTTCCCTCTGCCAGGTGAGCGGGTTCCAAACGGCCAGCGGTTCAGAGGGAGGTCGGGCGAGCTTTTGGAGAATTTTGACCGCCTGAATGCCGCCCTGGCTGTGGCCGACGATCATCGGCCTCATCCCCTCTTTCTCGTAGTACCACGCGATCATCCCCGCGATCATTTCGCTGTCTTCGTAACAGCTGAAAGTGTACGTGCCGTCGGCCGCGTTCCGGATGCTTGACTCCGGATAGCCCATCCCGATCAGGAAATCGCCGAACGAAACCATGTATTTAATCACCGAGGCGAAGCCGCCGTGGATGTTGATCAGCTGCGGGGCCGGCGCGCCCTTGAGGACGGAGTGAACCTCGGCGGCCGTCACGTGATCCGGATCCAGGGCGAGGATTCGATCCTCCTGCTCCCGCGACAGCTCGGATGCGCGATGGCTGATGCCAGCCTCAAGGCGCTGGGCCTGCGCCGGATCCACGCCGTCGCGCGGATAGGTCCCGCAGCCATTTGACAGCAGGGCGAAACAGAGGAAAACGGCAGACATTGCTTTCAACTTCGCACCGGGGCATCCGGCAGGAGGAGGAGGACTGAGGCTCATGGGCATGATGCGTTTCAGAAGAGGCGGCCGTGGAATGCGACTAGGCGCGCCGATCGATCCGCATCGGCAGACCGTGCCGCGGCCGCAGGGTCACACGGCCCAGCGGCTCGACCGGATGCCCCGGGCGCAGGTGGAGCTGCCAGTCCCGCGCGACCATCGCCAGCAGCAGCACCGCCTCCATCTGACCAAGATGCTTGCCGAGGCAGACGCGCGGGCCCGCTCCGAATGGGATGTACGCCCCGCGCTCCACTTTGTCGGCGCGCGGAGGCATGAAACGCTCGGGATCAAAGACGTCCGGCTGCTCCCAGTACTTCTTGTGCCGGTGCAGCACCCATGAGGAAATGGTGACCAGCGTTCCCCGCGGGATGGGCGTGCCGGCGATCTCGTCGTCGGCGATCGCCTGCCGCGCGAACACGTGCACCGGCGGGTAAAGGCGCAGCGTCTCGTCGACCACCGCCCGCGTGTAAACGAGAGCGGAATA
>Ga0182024_10000307_pt1 | contig 122794 bp, 118 predicted proteins | sample P32metaG_FD_120480 | JGI IMG/M metagenome (GOLD analysis project Ga0182024, IMG submission 120480) | Permafrost microbial communities from Stordalen Mire, Sweden - P3-2 metaG (Illumina Assembly) | ecosystem: Environmental > Terrestrial > Soil > Wetlands > Permafrost | place: Sweden: Stordalen... | reverse complement strand
CTAAGAGAGAGGAGCCCCGAGTGGCCGACTTCACCGACGCCCAAGTCGCCTACTTGAACAGCCAGCGGCTCGGCAGACTGGCCACGTTGCGCCGGGACGGCACGCTTCAGAACAACCCGGTCGGATTCAGATTCGACGAAGCCACGGGCACGTTCGAGATCGGTGGCTTCAACATGGGCAACTCACGCAAGTACAAGAACGTCGAAGCCAACGGACAGGTGGCGTTCGTCGTTGACGATCTCGCAACCGTCGACCCGTGGAAGCCCCGAATGGTCGAGGTGCGCGGAACGGGCGAGGTGATTCCGGCCGATCCGCGCAACGCACTCATTCGGATTCATCCTAAGCGCGTGATCAGCTTCGGGATCGAGTAGACCGCTCGACGAAACGTACGGTCCGGTGTGCTCGGGCGAGCGCGGCAACGCCGCTCCGACGGGGGGGACATGCGGCCGGGCAAGGCAACCGACCACTCACGAACGGTCCGCCGGCAAGGCGAAGGCCTTGGGATGCAGCCAGTGCGCGATCGCCGCGCCGCTGTCCAGGTTCCGTAGTTGTTGATGAGGATGCATTTGCGGGTCATCGGCCACGACCTTTTCCCATTACACCGATGTCCAGCTCTGCTTGAGGCCGGCGACGCGCGCTGAGGGAGGTCTCGGGGACGATGACGTAGCTGCGGAACTCGAGGGCGTCTTGGCCTTCTCGGCTGAGATGGGTCGGCGGCTCGGCGACGCGCTCGGGCCCGACATGTTCTTCTCGGCTTCGACGGCGAGCGTATGAAGTAAAGCCGGGATCACCCGAGATTGACCCGATCCGGCTCGGGTGGCGCGGCATGTTCCCGACCCGCTCGGGCTGGAGATGACTAACAGGCGAGCGGCTTCGCGCGTTCGTTCGAGCAAGAGGCACAGGCGCTTGCTTCGAGAAGGAGCAGGAAATGGGCGACCTCACCCAAATTGGAGCAACCGGTCGACCACGTAGGCGACGTACCAGTAATGCGTCGTGCTGAGCGCCTTGTTGTGGTCGTCGGCTTCGACGGCTGCCGTCCGCCATGAGGCGCTGCTGGGGCGGGCCTCCTCCTGGAGACGGGCTCTTCCCAAGGCCGTCTGCGACGTGGTGCGACGGGCACTACCAATACCCGGTAGGGGTATACTCGTACCTATGCACGGTTACGACGACAAGAAGCCGGCAGTTCTCGCCCGGTTGAAGCGGATTGAGGGCCAGACGAGAGGCCTGACGAGGATGATCGAGGAAGACCGTTACTGCATCGACGTCCTCGATCAGGTCGCTGCCACCACTCGCGCTCTCCAGGCGGTAGCAATCGAGCTGCTCAGCGGACACCTCTCGCATTGCGTCGCCGACGCCATCCAAGAAGGTGGCGAGGGGGCGGGGGACAAGGTCGCCGAGGCCTCTGCGGCCATCGCCCGGCTGGTGAAATCATGAGCGACAAGCGCGTTCCGCGACCTCCTTCCGGGACCTGCTCCTGATGCACGTTCTCGGCGTCGTCTGGCTTGGCGAGGTCGGTCGAAGTCTGCGGGAAGCGTTCTTCATGTTCTGGGAGACGCTCTGGGCGCTGGTATTGGGATTCACCCTCTCCGGAGTCGTGCAGGCCTTCGTCGCCAAGGAGTCCATGCAACGGGTGCTAGGCAACCATCGTCCGGCCGCGGTCGCCAAGGCCTCTGCCTTCGGCATGGTCTCCTCGAGCTGTTCCTATGCCGCCTCGGCCATGGCCAAGTCGCTCTTCCAAAAGGGAGCGGACCTGGTGTCCTCCATGGTCTTCATGGTCGCCTCGACCAACCTCGTCATCGAGCTCGGGATCGTGATGCTGATCCTGCTCGGCTGGCAGTTCACAGTGGGTGAGTTCGTCGGTGGACCGATCATGATCGTCCTGCTCGCCCTGCTCGGGGGGGTGATCTTGCGGGGTCCGCTCGTCACCCAGGCAAGGAAGCGCCTCCAGGCCAGTGGCCCGACCGGCGAGCACGACCACCAACACATGGTCGGCGTCTCGGCGGAGCGCCAAGCGGAGCTGGAACGGGAGCCGTGGTCGAAGAAGCTGCGATCGAAGGCGGACTGGGCCGACGCCTCCGGCTACGCCGTCGCCGACGTCACGATGCTGCGTAAGGAGCTCGTCTTCGGCTACGCGATCGCGGGCTTCCTGGCCGTGCTAGTACCGAACCCTTGGTGGAACGCATTGTTCATCCACGGCCACGGCTTCTGGACGGACCTCGAGAACGCCTTTGTCGGGCCTCTCATCGCAATCGTCAGCTGGGTGTGCTCGATCGGGAACGTGCCGTTGGCGGCGGCACTGTGGCGAGGGGGAATCAGCTTCGGCGGCGTGATCGCTTTCATCTTCTCCGACCTCATCGCCATGCCGCTCATCCTCATTTACCGCAAGTACTACGGCGGTCGGCTGACGCTGCGCTTGGTCGGTCTTTTCTATCTGGTAATGGCTGCGGCCGGCCTAGGTGTCCAGGCCATCTTCTCGGCTAGCCATGCCACGCCGCAACGGCCATCTGGCCACGCCGTCGTCGCGACCCATTTCTCGTGGAACTACACGTCCTATCTCAACATCGTGTTCATAATCGTTGCCGTCGCTCTTTACTGGCTTTTCCGCAACCGTGCTCACTTCGGCAGCGGTGAGGGCTTGGCTGTCGATCCAGTTTGCGGCATGCAGGTTCGCACTGCGGACGCTCCAGCCAGAATGAACCATGGTAGCCACGAGATATATTTCTGTTCCGACCGTTGCCGGGAGCGCTTCGAGGATGGTCGGGCCCACCGGAGAGGCAAGATCCCCCCAACGGGAGCTCGAAGCAGCGACCCGCGTCCGCCCGAGCTACGGCACTGAAGAGCAGGGCCGACTCCGCGTCCAACTGGCGGGACTCGCCCACGACCACGTGACCCATCTGGAGTGAACCAGGCCGGGCAATCTACGATCGAGCCAATGCTGTCTGCGGTCGGGCCTCCGCCGGTCACCGTCCACACACTGCTGAGCGCGTGGCAGCACGATCCCCCGTCCCTTGTTGCCGCAGGCGCTGAGGTGCTGACAGCCGGCCTGTACCTGTTGGGCGTCCGCCGTCTCGGGCGCCGTGGGCGACGCTGGCCGCTCCGGCGCACGGCGTCGTTTCTCGCCGGACTCGTCCTCGTTGTCATCGCCGTCCAGTCCGGGTTGGCGCAGTACGACGACACCGTCTTCGCCGCCCACGTCGTGCAACACCTGCTCCTCATGATGGTGGCGCCGCCGTTGCTGGCCCTCGGCGCCCCTGTCACGCTCGCCATGCAGGCCTCCCGGCGCCGCACCCAGCAGAGGCTGGTGGCGATCACGCATCACTTCGTCATACGGGCGCTCGGCAACCCTGTGGTGGCGTTCGCCTCGATGTGGGGCCTCATGTTCGGCTACTTCCTCACGCCGTACTACGCCTTCTCGTAGCCAACCAACCGGCCCACGTCGCCACCCACGTACTGTTCCTCGTGACCGGGTCGATGTACTGCTGGCAGGTCTTTTGCGTGGATCCCATCCAGCACCAGTTGCCGTTCCGCCGGCGGACCGTCTACGTGTCTGCTGGTCTGGTGCTCAACCTCCTGCTCGGCGTCCTTCTCATGACCCGGAGCACTCCAATGGCTCCCCTCGACTCCCTGTCGGATACCCACCTGGGAGGTCTCCTCCTCCTCGGGGTGGGCGAGATCGTGACAGTCACCGAGATCGCCTACGTGGTCCGACAGTGGTCCGCGTACAACCGCCGCCGTCTGGCGAGACAAGGTGCCTCCGCGGGTTCCCGCGACACGCGCACCGCGGCGCGGTTCCGGACAGAACCGGCCTCCATCTCGCCGGCCGAGGCGGTTCGCGCGGATGCGGACCGAATTGGAAGCTGACGAAGCTGACGGCGGCGCCTCTACGGCACGAGCAACGGTCCTTTTGGACACCCTGAACGGCGGGCGCACGTCCCGAGCGCCGAGCCGAGCACCTGCTCGACGCGAGTGCTCAGGACGCGAGTTTGCTCGCTAGGAGTGCTATCCCGCGCCCCCAGGACGAGAGCTGGCCGGCTGGCAGGTAGGCCACACCAGCTGCAGTGTGGTCGTCCATCGGCGAGGCAACGTACCGCTCGATGCCGTGGGGGTCGATGAAGTAGACGATCGAGGTGTGGATGATGTCGGCGTTGGGACTGGGAGCGTCGACCTCGACGTTGTACGCGCTCCAGACCGACCGGAGCCGTGCGACCGGGCCCGTGAAGAAGTGCCAGCTGGGGATGGTCAAGAGATCGCGTTCTCGCGAGTAAGCCATCATGTCGGCGACGCCTCTATGGAACTGGTTGACGTTCACTGCGAGAAAGACCACCTTGGAAGCTTCGTGGCCGAGGTCGTGGTAGGCGTCGACGAACTCGTCTGAGACGATCGGGCAGATGTCGGTGCAATGGGGGTCCATGAACTCGAGCACAACCGTCTTGCCGCGGAAGCTCGAGAGCGAGAAGGTTCGCCCTCCCTGGTCTGTGAGGACGAATCCAGGGGCGAGACGGTGAGGAACTGGCGAGAGTCCCATCAGGTCGGCGACGCTTGTCGGTACGCTGGCCGGAATCCCCGAAGGTCGGATATCAGCCAGGGCGGTTTGCTGCTGCTTGTTGTGGAAGCGCACGATGACGAATGTCCCGATCCCGAGGATGACCACTGCCCACACGGCGAGCAGCGCGACGAGCCACGGACTTCGCCACGAGAAGGCCCTCCGAACGACAGCGGAACGTACCTCGCTCGACTGGTCTGCCTGAGCGTTCGCCCCTCGCTCCTCGTTCATACTCGGGTCACCCTAGACGTCGGCTCGTCAAAGATCCGCACGGGACACTCAGTCGAGAGAATGCCGTCTGTGGAGGGGTCACGGAAGTGTCGTCGGCCAGCGCCCACCTCCTGCCCGTCACCGGCCTCGGGAGGCGACGAGCCCGTAGGATTCCGTTGTAAGCCGAATACTGGGTCAAGGAACCCGACGCACAGCGGGTGGAGGCAAAGGAGCCAGAAATGCGCAGGTTGGAGAAGCGGAGATATGTGCCGGTGGCAGCAACGACGCTGCTGGCGTCTTGCTTGACGGCCTCGCTCCTCGTGGTGGGATCGGGTCAGGCTGCGTCTGCCGGGGCGTCACGCTCGCGCGGCGGCGTCCTCCGTACCCGCGTCACCGCGAGGCCGATAGCCGGCAGCGCTACAAGTCGCACGATCACGGCCGCGGAGGCCGCCCCGTCGCGCCTGCCGTCGAGGAAGAGGCAGATCCAGGTCCTGTCGGCCGTGTTGAAGAAGATGGAAGACAACTACTCCAACAGCACGCCCGGTGCGCCGGACATCCTCGACTACGGGATCGGCGCCCTGTGGCGCAAGGGCATCGACGGAGCCGGCACGACGATCGCCGTGATCGAAGGCTGGAACTTCCCAGGCATCGCCAAAGTTGTCGCTTCCTTTGACAGGCCGTACGGCTTGCCGAATCCGGATATCCGGACCATCTATCCCAACGGCAAGCTCCCGGCCAAGTGTCCGCCGGGAATGGTCAAGCTGGGCAGCTACGGCTCCTGCAGCGCGTGGCAGGGCGAGCTCGCCCTTGACGTGGTGACGGCGCACCTCATCGCCCCCTACGCCAAGATCCTGATCTCGGCCACTCCGGCGGACAGCGAGGTCACCGAAGACGCCGCCAGCCAGGTGGCTCCGCCAGAGATGATGAAGGCACTCGAACAGATCAGCAGCCATCATCTGGCCGATGTGATCTCCATCAGCGATGGCACCGGCGAGACCACCTACAGCGACGGCAAGGCAGAGATCCTCGCCAACGACCCCGGGGAGCTCGCCGCCGCCGCCGCCGGCATCCCCGTATTGGTGGCGACAGGCGATTGCGGTGTGGTTCAGAACCTGGCGGTTGCCAACGGACAATGCGAGGACACCTCCGCCACGCCGGACACCGCAGCCTGGGACGACTCACCCTGGGTGACGGCAGTGGGCGGCAGCGTGCCGAACCTCAGTCCTTCAGGGAAGCGCCTCGGGCCCGACCCCATCTGGCACGTCGCCGGGCGGTTCTCCGAGGGAGCGGGCTACTCGTCGGTGTTCACGCGGCCTCAGTACCAGGACGGGGTGGCGGCAATCACCGACAGCCCGATGCGCTCTGTTCCGGACATCACCATGGACGCGCAGGACGGCACCTCGGAGGCGGCTCCCATGCTTGGCGGGGTCTTGGCGCTCGCCACACAGCTCAACCACGGAGATGTGGGACCGATCAACCAGGTCCTTTACGGCGTGCTCGGACCGCGGGCAGCACAGGACGGGATTGCCGATGTAGTGAGTGGCAACGACTCGGCCGAGACCCCTGCGGGCAAGGTCATTGTCCCGGGCTTCACGGCGACGCAAGGCTTCGATGTGGCAAGTGGCTGGGGCACGCTCTTCGCGCCGCGATTCGTGCCGAGCTTGGTTGCCGCAACCCGGGCGGCACATCAGGACGTCGCCGTTCGGCAGCAGGCACTGCGGGAGCTGACGTCGCTCCAGCACAGCATCGACCTCTCACGCACCGACGTGCCCGCCGGCGGGACCAGCTATTTGTTGGCGGGAGGTTACCTGCCCGCTCATCCCGTGCAGCTGCTGATCGATGACCGCCCGATCGCGACGCTGACAGCGAACTCACTCGGTGCCGTCACCTACATGATCGACCCGTCCCTGTTGCACCTGTCCGCCGGCAGACACAACATCGTTCTGAAGAGCCTCCTGCTCACGGCCACAAGGAGTTTCAGCAGCGCTTGAAGATCGGGTCTCTTGTCGAGATCGGCGCTCACTGAGCCTCGCAGCGAAAGGTCCGAGCGAGATCTTGGTGGGCAATCCAGCACTTGGTTGCGATCCCGAGGCTGGTGCTAGTGGGAGGAGGCTGCCCGTTACGGCGCAGGCGTCGCCGGCTGGCCGGAGGGAGAGGTCGTCGGCTGCACCTGTCCTGCCGGTCTTGGTCTTGGTTTGCAGGCTGAGGCAGTCAGCCAGGATGTATTGAGCCGACTTGGCAAAGTTGTCTCCGTAGAGGCTGTAGTGGATGGCGTCTCCAGTGTGCACAGCCGTGTAGGTCAGCGTGAGCCGATGCCAGCCGGTGTCGTGCAGGGTCACAGTGGCTGTGTGATAGGCGACGCCGGTCCCACCGGCTGTTGTCTCCCTCATCGTGAGCGCCACCTGTTGCCCCGGCACGCTTGCCTTCACAAAGATGCTGCCCGTATAGGGCGCCCCGCCCGTCGTTGAGGGCCCGGGAGAGCCCGGTACCCACGCTGGAGCGGCGTTTGTCACGCCGGCTGTACCCGAGTAGCCGCTCTTAGGTGAGATGCGAAGGGCCCACCGACCGTCGTAGCTGCCGCCGGCCGGCTCAACGCGTGAGACAACGGAATGGGAGTTGTACGTGCCCGTCCATCCTCTCTCACCTGTCTCCACGCTCACGTTGCCCGAGAGCTCCGTCATGCCCGCAGTGGTCGGGCAACTGGTCCCACCACTCGAGTTGTTCACCGTCACCGTCTCAGAGGCGGTGCCGACGTTGTCGGCGGAGTCCGTGGCGCTCACCGCGATGGTGTCGGAGCCGTTCGGGAGCGCCGTGGTGTCGAACTGCGCGGACCAGCTGTTCGTGCCCGTCGCCGTCTCGGCTGTGCCTCCGCCGAGGCTCACCTGCACCGAGCTGATCGAGTTGCCGTCGCTCACCGTGCCCGTGACCGTGAGCGTCCCCGAGACTGGGGCGTTGGCCGCGGGGGTGGTTATGGCCACCACAGGCGAGTTGTTCACCGTCACCGTCTCAGAGGCGGTGCCGACGTTGTCGGCGGAGTCCGTGGCGCTCACCGCGATGGTGGCGGAGCCGTTCGGGAGCGCCGTGGTGTCGAACTGCGCGGACCAGCTGTTCGTGCCCGTCGCCGTCTCGGCTGTGCCTCCGCCGAGGCTCACCAGCACCGAGCTGATCGAGTTGCCGTCGCTCACCGTGCCCGTGACCGTGAGCGTCCCCGAGACCGGGGCGGTGGCCGCGGGGGTGGTTATGGCCACCACGGGCGTGAAGCCGACCATCCCCGCCTCCAGGTAGGGCAAAAGACTCAGGTTGAGCGAAAGAGTCGTGTAGTCCCAGAACGACCAGCTGATGTCATTGGCGGTATCGAATTCCAGGTTTGTGGTGACGTCGCTCTGCCAGATGGAATCTCTGCACGAGTCCTGCGTGTGAAACCCGTTGAATTCGCCGATCCACAGCGGTTGACCGAAGTCTTGGGCCTGCTGCAGGTGAGCAGTATAGAAGGGAAGCGCCTGCTGATTCTCGCAGCCGGACGGAACTGGCTCGTTCCAATTGGCCGCGTAGTCGTGCACTGAGATGATCGCATTGGACATGTTCAGCGGCGAGCTGAGCATGAAGCCAGCGATTTCATAGGTTGAAGACGAGTAATCCTCGTAGATCAAGGCGACAGGTGGGTCCGCGCTGCGAATCGCCATTCCGACGTTTTCGTAAAGCGAGAGCATATCCGCACCGACTTGGCCCTGACAGCTGGTCCCGGCCGCCGACTGCGGCTCGTTCAACATGTCGAAAGCGATGACCTGTCCGTGGGATGTGGCATTTCCCGGCGCGAAGTAACCGGCCAAGAACGCTTCAACCGCCACCAACCCGTCTTGAGGGTTCTCCGAGACACCCGGCTCCGGGACGTTGTTGTAAAAGTCGCATATTGCCTGCGGGCGGGAGAGCGTGCTCACATTGGGGAACATCCAGAGCGGAAAGCCGGTGCCCTGACAGTTGGCGACTTTTGAATTGTCCTTGTTCCATGCCGGTGACCAATCCGACTGATGAATGTCGAGAATCACGGCGATCCCTGCCTGGTTGTATTCCTGGACTGCCGTGGAGAGGGCGTCGAGGTAGGTCACATTCCAGTTGTGCACCAGTCCACTCGGTGACGACGTTGGTGCGCTGGGTTCGAGATCTGCCCAGCTGACAGCGAGGCGAACCTCGTTGAATCCCCATTGCGCCTCATTGGCGACCTCCTGACTGCTGATGGCGCGCCAGTTGGTGCCAGGGCAGGCGCTCGTAGGTGGTCCGTACACCAAGGCGGCCGAATCGATCCCGAAGAACCGCACCTGGTTGCCGGCGCCGTCGTAGATCGCAGTCCCGGAGGTATGGATGTAGCCGTTGATCGGATTAGCCGGACCGGCTGTTGTTGCCGCCCTAGCCGAATGAGCTGGCATGGCTGCCGGCGTGTGGGGTAAGGCTGGTAGCCCGAGGAGAACAATCGAGGCAGCGACTGATGTAACTGCCGCCATCATGTTGGGATGCCTTGCTTCAGACCGCCGTCGGGTACGCAAAGTGCCCCTCAAGTTACATAACAGCCAAGGAACCTGGGTCTAACCCGGGTCCCAAGAATGACCACGCCAGGCGGAACAGTAACATCTTCCCTGGCAGGATGAAAGACCTGGCGGAGGCCTGTTCGCCTATCCCGCGTCGTTCAGCGGGCAGCGCCGAGAACTCGAAGGATTCGCGCTGGCCGAAGGGACGCTCCGGTTGGAGGTCCTGGTCGCCCTGTCGGCAGAGGCGAGATCGCTTTGGCTACCCGAGAATCAGCCAGGTGCGGCCGTCGATCAGCTCACGTGCGGCGTCAAGGTGACCGGCATGGCATGCAGTTTCGGCGATGACGTGTAGGAGCACGGCTCGCAGGTCGGGTAGGCGCCAGTCGCCGAAGAAGTCCGGCCAGTTCTTCGGCGGCGCCTCGAGCGGCGTGGTCCTGATAACCGCGTTGGCGTGTTCTATCTCGTCTCGGTACAGGCTGAGCACCGCTTCCGGCGGGGTGTCAGGGTCAACCTGCCAACCCGAGGTTGCGTCATCGTCCTCTCCCTCACCAGGCTCCGCTCCCGCCATGGTCACGGGGAACCAAAACCGTTCCACGTCGATCGCGAGGTGGTGCACGAGCCCCAGACAGCTCCAGCCCGTCGGGAGCACCGGTCTGTGCAGCGCCGGTTCGTCGAGCCCCTCCAGGCTGCCGAGCACGTGAGCCCGCTGAGCGTCGAGCGATTCAGCAGGGCCGTGGTCGTCTCATCCATCGGGCGAGCCTGCCACCGCCGGGCTGACTGTCACAACCGCGCAGGCCGGGCGCAACCTCGAGCCTGCCGAGCGCCATGGCGGCCCTCAGCCGCTTCTTGACAAACCCCGCAAGCCACCCCAGGCGAACTCGGCGACCCGCCGGGCGAGCAGGTCGGCCATCTCGCCGTGATCTTCTGTCTCCGAGTCGCCCCGCCGATATGAATGGCGGAGCCAGTCCCGCGTCACTCCCTCTGTCATCCCGACGACGGCGGCGGCGAGTGTCCTGCGATGGTCGGCCTTGATGTCGGCCTCGATCAGCGGCGCCACGAAATCGGCGATCGCGTCCTCGATCGTTCGCAGCCCGCGGGCCAGCTCCTCGTCCTCGGGGGCGTCGAACAGCATCCGCACGGCGGACGGGTTCTCGATGGCGAACTGGAAGTACGCCTGGCAGCCCGCCTCCACCTGCCGCCGCGGCGAAGTCTGGGCGCCGGCGGCGTCCGCGAGCGCCCGGATCAGCCTCGCCGCCACGTCGTCTATCAGCTCGAGGTAGAGGGCCCGTTTGGAGGTGAAGTGCTGGTAGAGGAGGGGTTTCGTCACGCCCGCAGTCGTGGCGATCTCCTCCATCGTCGTGGCGTTGTAGCCGGTCGTAGCGAAGGTCTCGATGGCGACGTCGATCAGCTGCCGCCGCCGGTGGGCGGCGGTCAGCCGGCGGCGCGGGACCGCAGTGGAGACTGCCAAGCCAGACATCGTGGCGGAGCCTACCAACCGGTAACCAGCGCGCCGAGCCTCTCCGGCAGATCGGTCGTCGAGAAACGAGCCCTGGCCAGCTGCTCATTACGGTCGAGGACGGCCGCGTCCGGGTTGGCGACGAAGCGTGCCGCTCGTTCCGGCTCCGTGAGGTGGAACCAGGAGAACCCGAACCGTCTCAGCTCCCCGGCCACCGGGTAATCGCCGATCGCGAGCGGCTTGCGGTACAGGGCCGACTCGACGCTCGGGTTCCCGAAACCCTCCCATGTCGAGGGCAGCACAACCATGTCGGATGCGGCGTAGGCGTCTTCTACCCGGCCTCCCGCGGGTCGACCGACGTGCGCCCGGACCCGCCCCGCGCTTCGCTCGAGCAGGAGAGCGAGCTCGTCGTCGTATCCGTCCTCGGCGGGCCCGAGGAGCCAGTAGGTCGCACCGAGCGCCCCGGCAAACAGCAGCCCTCCGGCGACGTTCTTCCTACGCAAGGCCCGGGTCGGCTGGACGACCAGGATGTCCCCGTCGCCGAGGCCGAGGGTGGCGCGCGTGGCCTCGCGGTCTCCCATGGGTGGGTCAGGGTCGAAAGAGTTGTAGAAGGTGACCGCCTCGATACCCCGCGCCGCCAGCTCCAGCCGGGAGCGCTCGTTGATGGTGACGTGCCACCAGGCCGGGTCGTCAGGCGGGGGCGGAGCGTCCTTGAACTGCGGGCGCTGCCAGGCGAGGTCGTGGTGGCGAAGGAGCGCCGGCCTTCCCGCCAGCAGCCGCCCCAGCACCCTGCCGGGCTGCGGGTCGACGGGCAGCGAGCAGCAGTTCTCCACGACGACAAGGTCGGCGCCGTCGAGCGCCGCACCCACGCGTGCCGCGAGCTCGTCGTCGGTGACAGTCGGCGGCACCCCGCCGGCCCCGCCGCTCGGCCGCGCAGTGCCCAGCCCCGCCCCCAGGCCCTCGACGAGCACGTCGGCGGTGCCGGCTCCGGCCACGGTCGTGACGGTCGCGCCGAGAGCTTCGAAGGCACGTTGCCACTTGGCCGCCTCGATCGCCACCCCGTCGGAGCCGCCGAGGCGGTACGAGACGATCGCCACTTGTTTCGGCAGCTCGGTCAGGCGCCGGCCGGCGGCGGGTCGGGATTGCACCACGCCGCGACCGTACCGGCCGGTATCGTCCCCGCCGTGGCCGACGACGTGCTCTACGAGGTGGACGGCCGGGTCGGCCGGATCACGATCAACCGTCCCGATCGTCGCAACGCCCTCAATTCGTCGGTGCTGGCGGGTCTCCGGGCAGCCCTCGCCGCAGCCCGCGCCGACGAGCAGGTGCGAGTGGTGGTCCTCACGGGCGCGGGGGACCGGGCATTTTCGGCCGGCGCGGACCTCATCGGACCGGACTCGCCGGCAGCGGGACCGTCGCAACCCCCGGCGTCCCCCGCAGTCGGACCCGAGACAGCGTCAACGGGAGCGCCGGCGTCCCCCGCAGCCGAGCCGCCGGGAGCATCCACCGGGCCGAGCCCGTCCGAGCTGCACGAGGCGCGCCGCCAGCTGGCGGAGGTCTTCGGGGATCTGTCCCGGCTCGGTAAGCCCTCGATCGCCCGCGTGCGGGGATACGCCCTCGCCGGCGGCATGGGTCTCGCTCTCGCATGTGACCTCGTCGTGGCGGCGGCAGATGCGGTCTTCGGCACGCCGGAGATCGACATCGGCATCTGGCCGTACATGGTGACTGTCGTCCTGCTCCAGTGGCTTCCTCCGAAGCGGGCGCTCGAGCTGATGATGACCGGCCGCCGGATCAAGGCCGACGAGGCCGAGAGCCTCGGGCTCGTCACCCGCGTGGTGGCCGTCGACGAATTGGACGCCGCCGTCGACGCCCTCGCCGCCACCCTCGCCGAGAAACCCCCCCACGCCCTCGCCGCCGGCCGCGCCTCCTTCGAGCGGGTGCTGCACCTCGCGGCGTCCGATGCTCTCGCCTACCTCCATCCACTCCTGACAGTGGCGACCCAGACCGAAGAGGCCGCCGAGGGGCGGGCGGCGTTCGCCGAGAGGCGCCCTCCTCGGTGGGCCACCGGCGGCCCCGGAAGGCCAGCCGGTAGCCAGCAGCAGGCGAGCGAGTAGAACGTGGGGATGCCAGGCAAGGCGCTGATCACCGGGATCACCGGCCAAGATGGCTCCTACCTCGCCGAATTCCTGCTCTCGCAGGGCTACGAGGTCGTCGGGATGTTCCGCCGGTCGAGCACGCTCAACGTCGACAGGATCGCCCACATCCAAGATGACATCACCCTCGTGCCCGGGGATGTGCTCGACGAGGCATCGCTGATCGAGATACTCCGCGAGTTCCGCCCGAGCGAGGTCTACAACCTCGCCGCCCAGTCATTTGTGCACACTTCGTGGCGACTGCCGGTGTTCACCGGTGAGGCGACCGCTCTCGGTGTGACCCGCGTCCTCGACGCCATCCGGCTCTCGGACCCGGAGATCCGCTTCTACCAGGCAAGCTCCTCGGAGATGTTCGGCCAGGTGACCGAGACCCCCCAGAACGAGCAAACGCCGTTCTATCCGCGGAGCCCCTATGCGGTGGCGAAGCTCTACGGGCACTGGATCACCGTCAATTACCGCGAGAGCTACGGCCTGCACGCGTCGTCCGGCATTCTGTTTAATCACGAGAGCCCCCGCCGCGGCCTCGAGTTCGTCACTCGCAAAGTGACCCACGGCGTCGCCCGCATCAAGGCCGGCCTCGACTCCGCGCTGCGCCTCGGCAACCTCGACGCCAAACGGGACTGGGGATACGCGGGCGACTACGTGCGAGCGATGTGGTCGATGCTGCAGCGCGACACTCCCAAGGACTACGTCGTCTCGACCGGCGAGACGCACTCTGTGCGGGAGCTGTGCGAGGTTGCCTTCGGACGGGCCGGCCTCAACTGGGAGGAGCACGTGGTCGTGGACACGCGGTTCCTCAGGCCGGCCGAAGTGGACATGCTCGTGGGCGACTCGGCCAAAGCCCGCTCGGAGATCGGCTGGAAGACCGACGTGGACTTCGTGGGATTGATCGAGATGATGGTCGACTCAGACATCGACCTCGTTCGCGGCCGGCGCGCTTGACCCGCCGGCGCGCGACTCCGTTGCGCCTTCGTCCCCGCCGCCACACCCGGACCCGCTTGGAACTGACCTGCCGCCACACTCGGGCCTGTTTGGAACTGACCCGCCGCCGCACTTTGGCCCGCTTGGAACTTCGTGGCCTCCGGACCGTAGCATTGAGCGATCCCAATGGCGCCCGCCGTCCGTCTCCGTGAGGCCGTCGCTCTCGCCGGTCGCTTCCCGCTGCTTGCCGGCGTGACGCTCGAGGTGGGCGAGGGCGAGATAGTCCACCTTCGCGGCCCGAACGGCGCCGGCAAGACCAGCCTGCTGCGCCTGTGCTGCGGCCTGGTGCGGGTTCGCTCAGGCGAGGCTGAGGTCCTCGGCCACGACCTCGTCGCCGACGCGCGGGCCGTCCGGCGGGAGGTCGCTCTCCTCGGGCATGCGGTGTATCTGTACGAGGAGCTGACGGCACCGGAGAACCTGCGCTTCGCGCTTCGTGCCGCCGGCGCCGATCCCGCCCTTGCCCCGGCTGCTCTCGAGCGGCTCGGGATCACCGGGCGGCTGGCTTCCCTGCCCGTCGGCCAGCTGTCGGCTGGGCAGCGACGCCGGACGGGCCTCGCCTTGCTCGTCGCCCGCCGGCCGCGGCTTTGGCTTCTCGACGAGCCGCACGCAGGCTTGGACCCCGACGGCCGGGCGCTCCTCGACACACTCGTGGCCGACGCCCGAGCCGGCGGGGCGACCATCCTGCTGTCCTCTCACGAGCACGACAGGGCGACCGCCCTCGCCGATCGGGTCGTGGAGATCGCCGGTGGCCGGGTCATGAGCGGCCATGTGGGTCCGGCCGCCGCCGCGCCGCTACCCGCTCCCGACGAATCGGCGGCCAACACCATCGAGCCAGACAAGGCCGCCCATGTGGCATGACGCCGCCCTCGTGTGCCGGAAGGACCTGCTGATCGAGTTGCGCTCGCGGGTGGGGCTGAATCAGGTGGTGCCGTTCGCGGCCGCCGTCCTGCTCCTCTTCGGCCTCGCCCTTGGGCCGGACCGCCGGAGCCTGCTGCCGGCGGCGGCGGGTCTGTTCTGGATCGCCGTCCTCTTGTCGGCGGTGCTCGCCATCCAGAGAAGCTTCGCCGTCGAGTCCGCGGACGCCGGCCGGGACGGCCTGCGGCTGTCGGGGCTCGACCCGGCAGGCATCTTCCTCGGCAAGGGCGCCGCGGTGGCAGCGCAGCTGCTCGTGCTCGAAGCCGTGCTGACGGTGGGGGTGGCCGTGCTCTACGGGGTGCCGCTCGGCGGTGGGCTCGTCATGGCGGCGACGTGCCTGCTGGCCTCGGTCGGCCTGGCGGCCGTCGGGGTGGTCTACGGCGTCGTCTCCTCGGGTCTACGCGTTCGGGAGACCCTGCTCCCGCTCCTGTTTCTCCCGGTGGCGGCGCCGGTGCTGCTCGCCGCCACGAAGGCGTGGAAGGCGGCGTTGTCGGGCACCGGCTCCCAGTACTGGACGTGGCTCTCGCTGCTGGCGGTCTTCGCCGTGGTCTATGCGGCCATCGGTACGGTTGCCTTCGGCCCCTTGTTGGAGGACTCATGAGCACCGTCTCGCTGCCGCCTCGGACCAAGCCGGCAGTCGGGAGGGAGCCGGCCGGAGGCAGGCTTGGCGGCCGCCGGTCGCCCTCTGGCCGCGCCGATGTGGCCGTGCGGGCCCTCGGGGTGCTGGCGCTCACCGGCATTGTCGCCACCTGCTGGCTCGGGCTCTTCGTCACCCCCGAAGCGGTCAACTTCGGCAACCTCGTGCGCCTCCTGTACATCCATCCCCCGATGGCCTGGGTGGCCTTCCTCGCCTACGGGTTCGCCCTCGCCACGAGCCTGCTCTACCTGTGGCCGAGGACGCGCGACCCGCGCCTTGACCGCCTGGCGGGCGCCTCGGCGGAGGTGGGCGTGGTCTTCACGGGGCTCACGCTCGTCACCGGGTCGATCTGGGGCAGGACCACCTGGGGCGTGTGGTGGACGTGGGATCCACTCCTCACGACCACGGCGCTGCTGTTCGTGCTCTACGTCGGCTACCTGGCGCTGCGACGTGTCCCGGGTGACCGGGAGACCGTCGCCAAACGTGCCGCCATCGCCGCTGTTATCGCCTTTGTAGACGTGCCCATCGTCTACTTCTCCGTCTCGTGGTGGCGGAGCCTCCACCAGGCGCCCACGGTCGACCTGGCCGGCCGGCACCTCTACGTGCACGGCTTGATGGCCTGGACCTTGCTGCTCGGCTTCGCGTCGTTCAGCTTGGCGTGGGCGTGGCTCATGGTCCACCGCTACCGGCTCGCCACCCTGCGGGACCGGGAGGCAGACGAGGGCCTCGAGGTGGCGATCGCCGAACGCCGGGCCGAGGGCCTGCCGTGAGCTATGTCGACGCCGGCTACTGCGTCGTCCTCGGCTCGCTCTTCGCTTATGCCGTGAGCCTCGTCGCCCGTGAGCGTGCGGCGCGGCGCCGCCTTCCCCCGGCGCCTGACGAGGCCGAGCAGAGCGCCTCATGAGCCGTCAGAAGTCGGCCGCCGCCCAGCGCCACCGGTTGACGATTGTGGGGGTGCTCGTGGTGGTGGCGCTGGGCGTCCTAGTCTGGAAAGGCCTCACATCGGCCGTCGTCTTCTTCAAGACCGCCAACGAGGCGGTCGCGCAGCGGGCGTCGCTCGGCCAGTCCGACTTCCAGATGGAGGGCATGGTCGTCCCGGGGAGCGTGCAGCGTCGCGGCCAGGATCTCTACGTGTTCACGGTCGAGTCCGCCGGCGTGAAGGTCAGAGTCGACAACACCGGCGATCCTCCGGAGCTCTTCCGTCCCGGGCTCCCCGTCGTGGTAGTGGGCCATTTCGTCGGCGCCAGTGACGTCTTCGCATCAGACGAGATCATGGTGAAGCACTCGCAGAGCTACGTGGCGGCCCACCCGAACCGGGTGAAGGCGGCGGACGGCTCGACTCGATGAACGCCGTCGCCGGCCAGATCGGCGTCGCTCTCGGGCTCCTCTCGGCCGCCCTCGGCGTGGCGGCGGTCGTAGTCGGCCTCCTCACGGGCCGCCGTTCCCTGCTCGAGGCGGCGCCGAAGGCCACGATCGGAGTCCTCGCCGGCGCTCTGCTCGCCACGGCCGCGATGGAGCACGCCCTTCTCACGCATGACTTCTCGCTCGCCTACGTGGCCGACAACAACAGCCGCCAGACGCCGTTGCTCTATTCCATCACCGGCATGTGGGCGGCGCTCCAGGGGTCGATCCTGCTGTGGGCGCTCGTGCTCGCCGGGTACCTCGCCATCATGGGCCGCCGGTTCCGCCGGCGCACCGCTGATCCGCTCGTGGCGACGGCGCTGCTCGTCGCCCTCGTCGTGGCGGTCTTCTTCTTCGGGCTGATGGCCGGGCCGGCGAACCCGTTCGTGACGGTGAGCGGCCCGGTGCCCGCCAACGGGCTCGGGCCGAACGCCCTCCTGCAGGACAACGTGCTCATCGCCTTCCATCCGGTCTTCTTGTACCTCGGCTTCGTGGGCTTCACGGTGCCGTTCTCCTTCGCCATCGCCGCCCTCGCCACCGGGCGCCTCGGTGAGGGCTGGCTCATCGAGACCCGCCGCTTCACCGTCATCGCTTGGGCCTTCCTCACCGTCGGTGTGGTGATGGGAGCCTGGTGGTCCTACCAGGTGCTCGGGTGGGGGGGTTTCTGGGCCTGGGACCCGGTGGAGAACGCCGCTCTGCTGCCGTGGCTCTGCGCCACGGCGTATCTGCACTCGGTGATGGTGCAGGAGCGACGGGGGCTGCTCCGCGTCTGGAACCTGTCGCTTTTGATCGCGGCGTTCTCGCTGACGATTCTCGGGACTTTCCTCACGCGCTCCGGCGTCCTCGTCTCGGTCCATTCCTTCACAGACTCCTCGGCGATCGGGCCGGCGCTGCTGGCCTTCTTCGGCCTCGTGGTCGCCACCGGCGTGGGCCTCATCGCCTGGCGGGGGGACCGGTTGCGGTCGCCAGGGTCGATCGACTCGCCGGTGTCGCGCGAAGGCGCCTTCCTCGTGAACAACCTGCTCTTCGCGGCGTTCGCCGTCGTCGTGCTCATCGGCACGGTCTTTCCCCTCTTCGCCCAGGCGATCGGCCACCAGCAGCTCACGGTGGGCACCCCGTACTACGACTCCATCACGGTGCCGCTCGGCTTCGCCCTGTTGTTCTTCATGGCCGTGGGGCCGGCCCTGCCGTGGCGGAAGGGCACCAGCGAGCTGCTCCGGCACCGGCTGGCGGCGCCGGCGTTCCTCGCCGTCGCTGTCCTGCTGGCCTGTGTCATCGGCGGGGTGCGCGGCCTCACCCCGCTCGCCGCCTTCGGCCTCGGTGCTTTCGCCGGCGGCTCCGCTCTCCGCCAACTGGTGCTCGGTGTCAAAGCAGCCCACAGGGCGGGATTCGGACCCTGGCGCGGCGTCGTCGGCCGGTCGAACGGGGGCATGGTCGTCCACCTCGGAGTGGTGATCGTCGCCATCGGCCTGGCGGCCGCCACCTCCTACGGGCACCGGACGACGTTCGAGCTCCGGTCCGGGCAGACGGTCCTCTACGAGGGCCACAGGATCGAGTACCGCGGCGCCCGAACCTTTGCCGAGCCCAACCGGAGCGGCATCGTCGGCACCGTCCTCGTCGACGGCGTCGCCTTCCATCCCGCGATCAGCGACTACCCGGGCTACGAGGGCATTGCCACGCCGGCGGTCGACTCCTCGATCCGCGACGACGTCTACCTGACCCTGAGCAACGTCTCTGCGAACGGGCGTGGGCCGGCCGCCATCGGTGTAGTCGACCAGCCCCTCGTCCTCTGGCTGTGGGCGGGAGGAGTCCTCACTGCCCTCGGGGCACTGATGGCGGCCGTCCCCGGCCGCCGCCGGCGCGTCGTCGCGCACGCCGGCCGCTCGCGCGACGGCGGCGTCGGCTCGCCGCCCGGCGACTCCGGCTCGGGACCCACACCAGAGGGCGTGCTCTCCGGCGCGGCGCACGGCCGATGATCGCCGGGATGCGCCGCAAGGGGCGGACAGCGCGCTGGTCGGCCCTCGGAGTGGGAGCCGTCGTGCTCGTGCTCGTCGCCGTGCTTGCGACCCGCCAACAGGCGAGCATGGTGATGGCCGAGAGCCCGCTCGTCGGCCGGACGGCGCCGGCCATCTCGGCGCCGTTGTTCTCCGGCCGGACTGAGTCGTTGTCGTCGCTGCGCGGCCGTTGGGTGGTGGTCAACTTCTTCGCTCCCTGGTGCGACCAGTGCAGGCAGGAGGAGCCGCAGCTCGAGCAGTTTCTCTACTCCCGTCCGGAAGGACGGCGCACGGCCGTGCTCGGCGTCCTCTACGGCGACACGGAGGCCGACGGGAGGTCCTTCCAGGCCGCGGCAGGCGCCACCTGGCCATCGGTCGTGGATCCGAGCGGCCTCATCGCCTCCGCCTACGGGGTGGGATCGCTCCCGCGCTCGTTCCTCGTCGATCCGGCCGGCCGAGTCGTCGCCTCGATCGAGGGCGCGGTCAGCTCGCCACAGCTCGATCGGTGGATCGAGCAGGAGGCAGCCCGCGGTGAGTGAAGTGACCGGCGGCATCATGCTGCCGCCGACCCGCCGGCTGGCGTCCCACCTGACGTCACGCCTCGCATGGGCGTGCCTGGCGGCGGTGGCCGTGGTGCTGCTCGTCATCGGCAGCATCCATCCGTCGCCGACGACTGCGCAGGCACGGATCGCCCACCTGGACAGTCTCATCAAGTGCCCGGCGTGTGAGGATCTCTCGCTCGCCCAGTCCGACGCCCCCTCGGCGGTGACCCTCCGCCGAGAGGTGGCGGCGTGGGTACGCCAAGGTTGGAGCGACGGGCAGATCGAGCGGGCCGTCGTGGCCCGCTACGGGGAGGGCGGTCTGCTTCTCCCGACGTCCTCCGGCGCCGCCACAGCCCTGTACGTCGTCCCGCTCGCGGTCGTCGGTGCCGCCGCCGCCGGCGTCGGCCTGCTTCTCTGGCGACGCCGGCGTGACCGGGGGGCGACGCGCCGGGCGGCGACGGAGCGAGCACCGTGAGCGAGCTGACAGACGAGGCCGCCTTCCTTCGCATGTCGCTCGCGGATCTGGACCGCGAGCTGGGGGCCGGGGAGCTCGAGCCGTCCGACTACGAGGAGCTCCGAGCTCGCTACGAGGAGCGTGCGGGCGCCGTTACCGAGGCGCTCCGGCAGCTCGAGGCCAGCCCAGGTCCCGCCCTCGGATCACACCGCCCCCGGCGCCGGCTCCGTCTGGCCGCCCGCCGGCACCGCCTCGTGCTCGGTTGGACGGCGGCGGCCTGCTTCGCCGGCGCCGGCGTGTTGCTCGGCCTCGGGATCGCCGGGGTGGCGCCCTTCGCCCGCTCTTCGACCACCCTGAGCGCGGAGAACAGGATTGACATCGAGCTCGCCGAGGCAGGGGTGCTGGCCGCCCACAGCCACATCTCGCTCGCCATCGGCACTTACGAGAAGGTGCTCGCCATCGACCCCGCACAGCCGGAGGCCCTCGCCGACGACGGTTGGCTCGTTCGCCTGGCCGGCAAGTCGGACTCCCGCCCGTCCCTCGTCGCGCAGGGCGATCGGGAGATCGCCGCCGCCGCCGCCCTCGATCCTCGCTACGCCCTGGCGCACGGTTACGAGGGTGTCACGCTCCTCCAGGACAGCCACAACCCCGGCGCCGCCGTGGCGGCGTTCCGCGTCATGCTCGACGACCATCCGTCCGCCGGCATGCTCGCCTCGGTCCGGAACGAGGCGGTGATGGCCTATGCCGCCGCCCACCAGCCACTGCCGGCCTCCTTCGCCCCCTGAGCAGATTGCTGTGAAACACGCTGAGCGAGATCGCCGAGAGATGACGTCAGCACCCCAACCGACGACGCCGGAGGTGCCCCTGTGCGCGTGCTCGTGACCGGCGCCGCCCGGGCGATCGGCGCAGCGACGGTGAAGGAGCTCGCCGAGAGGGGGCACGAGGTTGTCGCCACGGCGCGCCAACCGGACCTGCTCGCCGAGCTGCCGGCCATGTGTCGCCTGCGCCTCGACGTGACCGATCCGGAGTCTGTGGCCGCCGCCCTCGAACAGGCGGGCGAGCTCGACGCCGTGGTCAACAATGCCGCCCTCACCGTTGAGGGTCCCATCGAGTCGTTCCCGATCGATCGGCTGAGGGCGATGTTCGAGACGAACACGATCGGTCCGGTGCGAGTCATCCAGGCCGTCCTTCCCGCCTGGCGCAAGCGGGGAAGCGGGGTGATCGTCAACTTGAGCTCGGTCCAGGGCCGCATCGGGCCGCCGCTCGAGGGGGCATATGCCGCCACCAAGCACGCCCTCGAGGCGATCTCGGAGGCGCTCCACATCGAGGTCGGCCACTTCGGCATCCGGGTTGCGATCATCGAGCCGGGTTACATCGCCCCAGGCATGAAGCACACCGCGGATGTCCCGGGCCCGGACAGCTATGACGAGCTACGGCGCCAGTGGGGCGGCAACGTCTCAGCCGTCGCTCCAGGCGGGCGCACGCCAGCCGGGGTCGTCGCTCGAGCCATCGCTGAGGCCATCGAGCAACCAGCGACACCGCTTCGTGTCGTGGTCGGCGACGATGCCGCCATGGTGCTCGCCGCCCGGCGCCGGCTGGAGGACGACGAGTTCGAGGCGGCGATGCGGGAGATGCTCGGCCTCAGCTGGTGACGCCTGGGCCGTGCGGCGCCGGCCGGCTGTTCCCGGCCTCCGTTCGCTGCGCCGGCCTCTGTTCCCGGCGCCGCCGACTGTTCCCGGCGTCTGCCTCAGCCGGCGACGGTGGCGCAGACGTCGTCGCCTCTCGCCCGCGACGAGAGCTGTACGGCGACGGTGTGGCCGCAAAGCACCGACACGAGCCCCTCGACCAGGCCGCGGTCGGCCGCGCACAGGACCGGATGATCGATCGCCGCCCGCCCGAAGGGGCAGTGGCCGTGTACGACCGTGTTCTCGGCCGGTCCGGCGGCGCGGGCGGCAAAACCGTGGGCGGTGAGCGCCCCGGCGACCGCCTGCATGGCCGACCGGACGGACCGCGGAGCCTCGCCGGGGGCCATCTGGGCGCCGAGCGTTCGCCCGTACTCGGCGCCGACCTCGTAGGCCACCGTCTCGGCCGCCTCGGGGTCGACGAGCGGCAGCAGCCGCGCCAGCAGCAGCACGAGCAAGTCGTCACGGTGCGCCGGGACACCGGAGGTGTCCCGCTCCGCCGCTGCTTTGTAGCGCTTGGACGGCCGTCCGACGCCGGAGCCGCCGTGCTCCACGAAGACCTGGACATGCCCCGCGGCGGCCAGCTTGTCGAGATGGTGGCGGGCCACGTTGGGGTGGAGGGCGAAACGCTGGGCCACCTCGGTGGCCGTGAGCCCCTCGCTGTCCCGCACGAGCAGGTAGATGCTGCGGCGGGTGGCATCACCGAACGCCGAGGTGATGGCGGCGACAGCCGCAGAGAAACCCGCCCCGTCATCCACGGAGGCCACACTTTCCACGCCGATATGGTACCGGGAGATGCTCCGTCGCTCGAAGGCTGAGCCGGATCGGGTTCCGCCGGGACGCCCGATGCCGGCCGAGACCGCTGGATCCAGTGGTGCGCCCACGTCCGGCGCAGTCCGAGGTCCGGGCGAACGGCCCGGCGGACAGCACGGCGCCGAGGGCCCGACGCCGCGGTCCAACCCTTTCGCGGAGCGCGCCTCGACCACCCGAGTGCTGGCGATCGCCTCCGGCAAGGGCGGTGTCGGCAAGTCGAGCGTGACAGTGAACCTGGCCGTCACCCTCGCCAGGAACGGGCATTCAGTCGGCGTGCTCGACGCCGACGTATACGGCTTCTCGGTCCCGAAGATGCTCGGGGTGGAGGCCACGCCGACCATGGAGGGCGAGCTTTTGGTCCCTCCGGTGGCGTGGGGAGTGCGGTGCATGTCGATGGGTTTCTTCGTGCCGGACGACCAGGCGGTGATCTGGCGTGGCCCGATGCTGCACAAGGCGCTCGAGCAGTTCCTCGTCGACGTGGACTGGGGCAGCCCGGAGTTCCTCCTCATCGACCTGCCGCCGGGCACGGGCGACGTCTCGATGTCCATCGCCCAGTTCGTGCCCCGCGCCGAGCTGTTCGTGGTCACCACGCCCCAACCGGCCGCCGAGCGGGTCGCGCAGAGGGCAGGCATACTCGCCCGCCAGCTGCGGCTGCCGATCCGCGGCGTGGTCGAGAACATGTCGTGGTTCATTGGCGACGACGGCCAGCGCTACGAGCTGTTCGGCTCGGGTGGCGGCAGACAGTTGGCTGACGAGCTGGGCGTAGCCCTGCTTGCCGAGATCCCGCTCGTCCCGGCGCTGCGCGAGGGAGGAGACACCGGCCGGCCGATCGTCGAGAGCGACCCCGGCGGGGACGTCGCCGTCCGCTTCCAGGCCCTTGCCCGGCGGATCGTAGAGCTCGGCCCGGCGCGGGTGTACCGATCCGAGTTGTCCGTTCGGTGACTCTCCAGCCTCGGCTGATACAGAGTCCTCGTATCCTTCGGGTGTGGAGTCGGTCGAAGAGCCTGCCGGCCTGACGCCCGCCGGCGACGGCGGCGTCGAGGGCCCAGGTGAGAGCATGCTCAGCTCGAGAGCTCGCGCCTGGGCGGCCACCATGGAGGGACACACCGGCCCGGCCGGAGTCCGCTTTGCCCACCGGGACGCTTCGGTACGCCTGGCGCCGGCCGGCTTGTGGGACCGGGAGGAGCGGGAGGCAGCCGAGGCCGAGTCGCTCGCGCCGGGCGCCACGGCCTCGCTCCGTGCCGGGCGCCGGCAGAGCGAGGAGGAGCCGGATCCGTGGCGGACGTGCTTCGAACGGGACCGGGACCGGATACTCCACAGCGCCTCCTTCCGGCGGCTGGCGGGCAAGACGCAGGTGTTCGTCTTCCCGGCCGACCACCAGCGCACGCGCCTCACCCATGCCCTCGAGGTGGCCCAGGTGGGGACGGCTATCGCCCGAGCTTGCAGGCTGAACGTGGCGCTGGCCGAGGCGATCGCCCTCGGACACGACTGCGGGCACGGGCCGGGCGGTCACGCCAGCGAGGACGCCCTCTCGCCGTTCGTGGCCGGCGGCTTCGACCATGCCGTCTGGGGGGCCGACTTCACGGCCGCCCCGCTCAACTTGTGCGCCGAGACGCTCGACGGGATCCGGAATCACTCCTGGTCCCGCCCGGCACCGGGCACTCCGGAAGGTGAAGTCGTCTCACTCGCCGACCGCATCGCCTACACCGCCCACGACCTCGAGGACGCCGTCCACGCCGGCGTGGTCCGCCAGCCGGATCTGCCGGCAACCGTGGCGGAGCGCTGCGGGAGCACGCGGGCGAGCCAGTTGCGTTCCTTCATCACCGACGTCGTCGAGACCACCTTGTCGCACGGCGCCGTCGGCATGAGCGAGTCGATGGCCGAGGCGCTGGCAGATCTGCGACGTTTCAACTACGAGCGCATCTACCTTCGCCCGGCCTCCCTCGAGCAGTCCCGGCGCGTCGTCGACATGCTCGAGGCCCTGGTGGAGCATTACGTCGGCCGGCCGGCGGAGCTGCCCGACGGCTACGTGTTGCTGCCCGAGACCGCCGGCACCGATGTCGAGCGGGCGGTGAGCTACGTCGCCGGGATGACCGACCGCTTTGCCTGTGCCCAGGCCGTGGCCCGCCTGAGCTGGCCGGCCGATCGCCTGCCGCGGGGATTCGACGCCGGCTGAGCAGTCGTTGGCCGGTCGCAGCACCCGCCGGCGCCGGCTGAGCCGGCCCGGCTCCACCCTGGCCAGCCCCTACGATGTGCGCGTCCGCGCCGGCGCGTCCGCGACCGGGCCGGGCACCACTTCGCCACCGAGAAGGAGCACCGCGTGGACGTTCGCATCGGGATCATCCATACCGGCAAGGAGCTCGAGGTAGAGCTCGTCGACGGGAGCGAGCGAGATCAGGTGATCGCTGACGTCGAGAAGTCCCTCTCCAATCCCGAGGGCGTCCTGTGGCTCACCGACAAGCGCGGCCGGCAGATCGCTGTCCCGTCGGCGCGCATCGCCTACGTCGAGGTCGGGGCGGCGGTCGACGAGCGGCGGGTGGGATTCGGGACGAGGTAGGGGCCCGTGCGGCACCTCGATGACTGATCTCCTCTCCCGCCGGCTGCTGTTCGTCACCGGAAAGGGCGGCGTCGGCAAGACGACGGTGGCGGCGGCCCTCGGGCTCCTCGGGAGCGAACAGGGCAAGCGGACCCTCGTGTGCGAAGTCGAGCCGAAGGGCGACCTCGGCGTGGCCTACGAGTGCGGCGCCACGCCGTTCGAAGGCGCCCGGGTGGCGCCGCGGCTGACGGCGATGTCCATGGACACCGAGGCGTCCCTGCGCGAGTACCTCCGAGCCATCGTGCGCGTCCCCGTCGTCGGCCGGATCGGCCCTGTCGCCCGCGCCTTCGACTTCGTCGCCACGGCGGCTCCGGGCATCAAGGAGATCCTGACGATCGGCAAGGTCTGCTTCGAGGTGATCGAGAACCGCTACGACCTCGTGATCGTCGACGCCTCTGCCACCGGCACCGTCGTCGGCCAGCTGGCGGCGCCGGTGGGGATCAACGAGCTCGTCCACCTCGGGGTGGTCCGGTCTCAGACCGAGCAGATGCTCGGGGTGCTCCGGGATCCCGCCGTCACAGGAGCAGTGATCGTCACCACGCCCGAGGAGATGCCTGTGAGCGAGGCCATCGACCTCGCCGGCCGCCTGTCACGGGAGACGCCCGTCCATCTCGCTTGCGTGATCGCCAACCGCGTCCTGCCCGAGCTGTTCGGGCGGCAGGAGGAGGTCGTCTTCGACGAGCTTGTGCAGCCGGCCACGATGACCTCGCTCGCCGGGAGGATCGGCGCCGACCCCGGCCATCTCGCGTCAGTCCTCTCGGCTGCCCGCTTGGCGGTGACGATCCGGCGTGACGGCGCCGCCCACCTGGAGGACCTGCGCGCCCACATCGACGCCGGCGTCCCGCTCCTCTACCTGCCCTATCTGTTCGGGCGCGCCCACGGCATGCGCGCCATCCGGCAGGTGGCGAGATCGCTCGGGGAGGAGCTGTGAGCTCCGGCTCCGGACGGTCGCGGAGCCCGCAGCCACGGGTCGAATCATCCCGCCAGCCTCCGGCATGGACGGAGCGCTCCCGTCAAGAAGACGACGAGCGCGCCCAGCAACGGCTCCGGATCGAGCAACTCCTCTCGTCCCGGGAGGTAGTCGTGGCGTGCGGGCCCGGCGGAGTGGGCAAGACCACGATCTCGGCCGCCGTCGCTGCCACGGCGGCCGCCCGTCTCGGCGGCCGAGTGCTCGTGGTCACCGTCGACCCGGCCCGCCGCCTGGCCGATGCGCTCGGCATCGCCGGTCTCGGCAACACGGCCACACGCGTGCCCGACGAGTTGTTCAGATCGGCCGGCGTGACCGCAAAAGGTGAGCTCCACGCAGCCCAGCTCGACATGTCCGAGTCCTGGGACGCCCTCGTCCGCCGGCACGCGCCCGATGCGAAGACCGCCCGGCAGATCCTCTCCAACCCGCTCTACCAGAACATCACAAAGCGCTTCTCCCAGGGCCACGACTACATCGCCATGGAGCGGCTCTACGAGCTGCACGAGGAGGGTGACTACGACCTCCTCGTGGTCGACACGCCTCCGTCGAGAAACGCCCTCGATCTCCTCGACGCCCCAATGCGCATGACCGAGTTCTTCTCATCCCGGCTGCTGCACTGGCTGACGGTCCCCTATCGCTCACGCTTCGTGAACCTCGCCTCCCGCCCCTTCTACCAGGTGGCCGACCGGGTGCTCGGCAGCCAATTCCTCCAGGATCTGGCGGACTTCTTCATCTTGTTCCAGACGATGAGGGACGGTTTCGTCGCGCGGGCGGAGGCGGTCAACCGCCTGCTGAGGGACGTGCGGACCACGTTTCTGCTCGTGACGACGCTCGAGGCGGTACCGGCCCGGGAAGCCGAAGAGATGGTCGCCTCGCTCCGGGACCGCCGGCTCCACCTGGGCCTGCTCGTGTGCAACAAGGTGCTCCCGGCCACGCTCCGCGACCCCGACGCCGCCCGCGTCGCTGACGAGCTCGCCGCTGCAGCCTCGGCCGCGGCGCCGGCGATCGCTCGCACCTTGCCCTCCGGGGCAGCCTCTCCCGAGCTCGTACCAGTGGTCCTCGAGGAGGTCGCCCGCAGCTTCTCCAACCTCCGCCTCGTGGCCACGCGGGAGGCCGCGCTGCTGAGCGACCTGGCGCCTGCTCACGAGGTGACCTCCACCGTCGGCTACCGCCCGGGCAACGTGTCCGATCTGGCCGGGCTCCTCGACATCGGGGCGAGGATATGGGGTGACCCCGAGCCGTCCGAGTCGGCGGCCGGCGAGGAGACTGGCGCTCCCCGATCCCGGGCGGCGCGGACAGGCCGGGCGGCCAGTTCCACGCGCGCCCCCCGTTCTCCGCGCTCCCCGAAGCCGCCGTCCTGAGCCGGAGGACCAATGCTCGACTACCACGTCCACCTGTGGCCTCATCCCGAGCGGGCTGACGAGGCCGAGCTCGCCGTGGAGCGCCTCGCCGTGTACTGCGAGCGGGCCGCGGCCGCCGGCGTGAGCGAGATCGCTCTCACCGAGCACCTACACCGCTTCCGCCGGGGGAGGGAGATCGTGGAGGGATTCTGGCGAAGGGAGGAGAACGAGGCGCTCCGTGACTACATGATCGGTTACTTCGACCACCATGCCACTGCCGATCTCGATCGCTACGTCGAGGTCGTCGTGGCGGCCAAGGCCGCCGGTCTGCCCATCGTGTGCGGCCTCGAGGTGGACTACTACCCGGGGCTCATGGACAAGGTGCGGACAATGCTCGACGGCTACCCGTTCGACGTGCTCCTCGGCTCGGTCCATTGGCTCGGGACGTGGATGTTCGACATCGTGGGCTCACCTGCTCAAATGGAGGAGTGGAGCCGCCGGGGCACCGACAGCGGCTGGCGTGCCTACGGTGAGGCCATCGAGGAGCTGGCCGGCACGCGCACCTGCGACGTCCTGGCGCACCCGGACCTCATAAAGGTCACCGGGGCGACGCCGGACGCCGGCGTTCGGAAGGAAGTGGAGGAACGGATCGCGGCTGCTGCCGCCTCGAGCGGGATGGCCGCCGAGCTGTCATCGGCCGGCTATCGCAAGCCCGTCCGGGCGCCGTACCCGTCGCCGAGCCTCCTGCGCCGTTTTCGCGAACTCGGGGTGCCGCTCACGACGGCATCGGACACACACGGCGTCGCCAGCGTGGCCAACCGCGCTCCAGAGCTGCACGAGCTCGCCGTCTCGGCCGGATACAGCACGTTGCGCGCCTTTCGTCACCGGCAGGGCCGCGATGTCCCGCTCGGGGAGGCTCCGCCCGCCGAGTGTCCGAGCAGACCCGCGGACGGAGACGATGCCGGCGTGGCGGGAGACGGATCTGCAGCACCAGCAGCCGAGGCCTACGACGTCAAATGACCAATCCGCTGGATCTCGCGTTGGGTCAGGCCGGGTTGGAGCCGGGGAGCAAGAGGCACCTCGAGCGCCTCATGGCGACGTGGAACCTTCTTGCCGACCTGTGCTTCTCCGACCTGCTCCTCTACGTGCCCGTCGACCGGCTGGCGGGCGCCGAGGGGCCGGACACCCACTATGTGGTCATAGGCCAGATGCGCCCGACGACCAATGCCACGCTGTTCGAGATCGACCTCGTGGGCCAGGTGGTGGCGGCGAGTGAGCTCCCTCTTGTCGTGGAGGCCTTCCGTGCGGGCAAGATCACCAGCGGGGAGCAGGCCAGTGCGGCGGCCGAGGGCCATCTCCGCACCGAGTGCGTCCCGGTCCGCTACTCGGGCCAGTTGCTCGGGGTGATGTGCCGGGTGTGGGCCCCGTCGATGCAGCGGCGGAGGGGCTCGCTCGAGCGCGTCTACCTGGCCCTGTTCGAGCGTTTCTCGGTCATGGTGAACGACGGGCTGTTTCCCTTCGCCGACGACGAGCTGCCGGTGGAGCACGCCCCACGCGTGGGCGACGGCGTGTTCGTGCTCGACGGCCTCGGACGGATCACGTACTCGTCGCCGAACGCGGTCAGCGCACTCCACCGGGTCGGCATCGTCAGCGCCATCAACGGCTCGACGCTGTCAGCGCTCGGCCTTGACACGTCGGCGATCCGGGAGTCCTTTGCGAAGCGCCTGCCCATCATCGAGGAGATCGAGCGCCGCTCCGACACCACCTTGCTGCTGCGGTCCATTCCCCTCCTGGCCGGAGGAGAGGTGACCGGCGGCCTTGTTCTCATCCGGGACGTCACCGACGTGCGCCGGCGCGACCGCCTCCTCCTCACCAAGGACGCCACGATCCGTGAGGTCCATCACCGGGTGAAGAACAACCTCCAGACGATCTCGTCACTGCTGCGCCTGCAGGCGCGCCGCATCGACGTGCCCGAAGGGCGGATCGCCCTGGCAGAAGCCGAGCGCAGGATCCGGGCGATAGCGGTCGTCCACGAGATCCTCTCCCGGGAGGCGAGCGACCAGGTCCCCTTCGACGAGATCGTCCACGCCCTCGTGCGTATGGTGCAGGAGTCGGACGAGGACGGCAACCCGTTCGCCGTGCGGGTCGACGGTCAGCTGGGAGACATCCCCGCCGAGATGGCCACGCCACTTGCCGTCGTGGTGGCCGAGCTGTTGCAGAACGCCGTCACACACGCCTTCCCCTCCAACAAGGCTTTGCGATCGGGGGAGAGGCCGCGCATCGACCTCTACTTCACCGATGGGGGTGCCAGGTACGAGGTCTCCGTCCGCGACAACGGCGCCGGGCTGCCGGTGGGCTTCGACATCGACCGGACGCGCAGCCTCGGCCTGTCAATCGTGCGGGATCTGGTGCGGACACAGCTAGGGGGCACGATCACGATGGCCGATGACCTCGGCACCGTCGTTCGTCTCAGCCTTCCTGCCCGCGCCCGGCGGGGCGGGGGATAGGGGCGAGGCCGAAATCTCAGGCCGTGTGCAGCCGCCGGGTCACGAGCCAGGCCTTGCGCAGCGCGTGCCTTTCCTCTTCTGACGTGCCACCCCAGACGCCTGATTCCTGGTTCGTAACGAGGGCGAACTCGAGGCACCGCTCCCTGACGTCACAGCTCATGCAGACTGCTCGAGCCGCCTCGATCTGATCGACTGCCTGACCGGTCGTACCGATCGGGAAGAACAAATCCGGATCCGTATCCCTGCAAGCAGCAGTCTGTCTCCAGTCATCGGTGTCCCACTCGATCGAGCGGGTCCAGGTCAGAGCCACCTTCGCCTCCTCTTTCCGTCGCCTGGAGTTCCTCGCCGGCGCTTGCGACTCGTGAACGCAGTCACAAAAGCCGCGGGTCGCCCAGAGACCGTGCTGCTGCGTTTCGAACCCATGGTGCCTTGTGGTCGAAGGCGAACCGCGGGAGCTAAGGATATGGGTTAACCTGCCCGACTCGCAAGCATGTGCTCACGAGCACAGAAGAATACCGCGTGTTCACTTACGCCTCCCCCTGAGGCCAGGCAAACACTGAGCGTGGCGCTCCCGCAGACCTTGAATCGAGGGCATCGTCTGACCGCCGTTTACGCACATCGCGGCTCGACCGGCCCGGCGAGGGAGAACACGATCGACGCCTTTATTGCCGCGCGCCGGCGGCTGGCCGACGGAGTCGAGCTCGACGTGCGGAGATGTGCCGACGGCACTCTCGTCGTGCACCACGACGCCGTCGTCCCCGGCGCCGGGCCGGTCGACTCGCTCACCCGAGCCGAGCTTCCGAAGTGGGTGCCCAGCTTGCACGAGGCCCTGGCGTCCTGCGCCGATCTCCTCGTCAACGTGGAGGTGAAGAGCGACACGGAGGGACCGGCCCATGATCCCTTCGAGCGGTGCGCGGTGGCGGCCGCCCGCATGTGCGCAGACGGCGGTTCCGGGTTCGGCGCGGCGACGATCGTGATGTCCTCGTTCTCCCTGCCGGCCCTCGTTGCGGCCCAGGGCGAGGCGGCCGAGCTGCAGCTCGGGTGGCTGTGCGGAGCCGCCGCCATCGTCGACCTCAGCGCCACGCTCGAGACGGCCGCCCGCCTCGGCTTTGCCGCCGTCCATCCGTTCCACATGCTGATCGATCCCGCCTTCGTGCAGGATGCCCACCGGGCCGGCCTGGCCGTGCGGGCCTGGACTGTCGACGACCCGGAGCGGATCGCCGAGCTCGCCGCCATTGGCACCGATGCCGTCGTGACAAACGACGTGCGGGCCGCCCTCGGGGCGCTCGGACGGCGAGTTGGTAAAAACGGCCCGCCTTCGGGAACAATCTCCCCATGAACGTCGCCGTCTGCGTCAAGCAGATCCCAGATCCTGCAATGAACCTCACGCTCGACCCGAGCACCCACACCCTCGTGCGCGAGGGAAAGCTCATCCTCGACGACTCGGACGCCTACGGCGTCGAGATGGGCCTGCAGCTCGTCGAAGCGGCCGGAGGAGGCGACGTCGTCCTTGTCTCCATGGCCCCCAACAGCGAGACGAGCGGCCTCCGCACCGCTCTCGCCATGGGGGCGGCGAGCGCCGTGCTCGTGAGCGACCCTGCTCTGGCAGGCTCGGACGCCCTCGGGACGGCCAAGGTGCTGGCGGAGGCTGTGAAGCGAGTGCAACCCGACCTCGTGCTTGCCGCCACCGAGTCGACGGACGGCTACACCGGCACGATGCCCGCTCAGCTCGCCGAGCTCCTCGGCTGGCCGTCGGTCACCTTCGCCAAGCACGTCGAAGTGGCCGAGGGGAACGTGAAGGTGCAACGGCAGACCGAGGACGGCTACGACGAGGTGACATGCCCGCTGCCCGCCGTCGTGACAGTGACCGCCGGCGTGGTCGAGCCTCGCTACCCCTCCTTCAAGGGCATCATGGCCGCCCGCTCGAAGAAGGTGGACGAGCTGAGCGTTGCCGATCTCGGCCTCGAGGCCTCCCAGGTCGGCCAGGCGGGCGCACGGCAAGAGGTGTTGTCGGTCGAAGCGGCAGAGGAGCGCACGGCGGGCGAAGTGGTTCTCGACGAGGGTGACGCCCACGAACGGGTCGTGGCCTATCTCGAGCAGATCAAGGTCCTCTAGGGCCCGGCCCCGGACGAGAGACGGAGGAGAACGATGGACAGGATTCTGGTGGTCGCCGAGCAGAGGGGCGGTGAGCCTCTCGGCATCGTGCTCGAGCTGCTGACGGCGGCGCGGGGCTTCGGGGCGACGGTGGAGGCCGTCACGTGGGGAGAGGGCTCCCGGGAGGCGGTGGAGACCCTTGGGCGCTACGGAGCGTCGCGGGTGTATGCCGCCGGCGACCTCGGAGCCTCGCTTCCGGGGCCCCGGGTGGCCGCCGCGATCGCGGCGCTCATCGAGGAAGGCGGCCCGCCGGACGCCATCCTCGTCGGCACGACCTACGACGGGCGGGACATCGCCGGCCGTCTCTCTGCCCGGCTCGACAGGCCGGTCCTCACGAACATCGTGGGTCTCGAGGCAAGCGACGGCGCCCTCGTCTCAGAGCACGCCATCTTCGGCGGCTCCCAGGTGCTCATGGCTCGCTTCACCGGCGAGGCGCCCGGCATCTTCGTCGTGAGGGCGAAGTCGTTCGCCGCCGAACCCGCTGACGGCGGCTCTCCCGAGGTCGTCGATGTGGAGCTGCCCGAGACAGGGACGAGCGACGGGGCCAGGATCGAGTCCCGCAAGCTGGAGGACCAGTCGGGGCCGAAGCTCGACGACTCGGCTGTCGTCGTCTCGGGTGGCCGCGGGCTGGGCTCGGCCGAGAACTACGCCCTCATCGAGGAGCTGGCAAAGCTCCTCAAGGGCGCGGCCGGCGCCTCGCGGGCCATCGTCGACGCCGGCTGGGTGCCGTACTCCCACCAGGTCGGTCAGACCGGCAAGACCGTGAAGCCGACGGTCTACATCGCCTGTGGCATCTCCGGGGCGACCCAGCACATGGTGGGCATGAAGGGGGCGAAGAACATCATCGCCATCAACAAGGACCAGGACGCCCCGATCTTTTCCATCGCGGACCTCGGCGTCGTCGGCGACGTGACGAAGGTGCTGCCGAAGCTGATCGAGTCGATCAAAGCGCGCCAGTAGGGGGCCCGGCCACCGGCGAGGCCGGCAACGCCGGCGCCTGCAAGCCGGCAACGCCGGCGCCCGCAAGCCACGCCTGCCAATGGCCGGCACGAGGCGAAACGCCTCTCGGCAAGCGCTCTTTCATCCCGTCAAGACCGTCCTCGCGTGAGTAGGGTTCCCTCGTCCGCGCGTGTTGGACGCGCTGCATAGGGGCCGAGACGTGCTGTTTCCGACGACTGACTTTGCGATCTTCTTCATCATCGTCTTCGTCCTCAACTGGCTTCTCGCGCCCTTCCCCGCCCGCTGGAAGCTCTTCATGATCGTCGCCAGCTACGTCTTCTACGCCTGGTGGGATCCCCGCTTCGTCATCCTGCTGGCGGTCTCGACGCTGACCACCATCGCCGGGGGCATCCTCGTCTACCGGGCGACCTCACTCCGGCGACGAAGGGCGTGGCTGGCCGCCACCGTGGTCGCCGAGCTGGGGCTGCTCGGGTGGTTCAAGTACTACGGGTTTCTCGCCCTCAATGTCGACAACGCCCTCCACCGGCTGGGCGTGCACGTCTCGGCCCCCTTGCTCTCGGTCACCCTGCCCGTCGGCATCTCGTTCTTCACCTTCATGGGCCTCTCGTACGTGATCGACATCTTCCGCGGGAAGCTCGCGCCGTACTCGCCCATCGACGTGGCGGTGTTCGTGTGCTTCTTCCCTCACCTCGTCGCCGGCCCCATCGTGCGCGGCTCGGAGCTGCTCCCGCAGATCCGCCGTTCCCAGAAAAGAAACCCACGCCAGATCGACTTCCCCCGCGCCGCCTACCTCATCTTCGCAGGCTTGTTCAAGAAGGTAGTGGTCTCGAGCTACGTCTCGTCGGCGATCGTCGACCCGGTCTTCGGCAATCCGGGCCTCCACTCCGGCCCCGAGGCGCTCCTGGCCACCTGGGCGTATGCGGTCCAGATCTACTGCGACTTCAGCGGCTACACCGACATCGCCATCGGCTGCGCTCTCCTGCTCGGTTTCCGGTTCCCGGAGAACTTCAATGCTCCCTACACGTCCCGGTCGCTGCAGGACTTCTGGCGCCGGTGGCACATGACGCTGTCCTTCTGGCTGAGGGACTACGTCTACATCCCCCTCGGCGGCAGCCAGGGGTCGGACCTGGCGATGTACCGCAACATCATGATCACGATGCTGCTCGGCGGCCTGTGGCACGGCGCCGGCTGGACGTTCATCGCCTGGGGAGGCTTGCACGGGATCGGCCAGTGCACGGGCCACTGGCGGCGCAAGCGCCGTGTGGCAAAGGGGCTCCCGGCGCTGAGGGAGGGACGCTGGGCCGTCGCCTGGCAGCGCTTCGCCACGTTTCAGTTCGTTTGCCTCGGTTGGGTGTTCTTTCGCGCCACTTCGTTCCAGAACGCCTTCGCAATGCTCGACCGGATGGTGAAGGGCTGGTCACAGCCCTCGCCGCTCATCACTTTTCCCGTCGTGCTGGCGGTCGTGTTCGGGATCGCCATCCAGTACGTGCCGCGGGACCTGTCCTACCGCGTGCAGGACCTGTTCGGCCGACTAGGCCCGATCCTGCAAGGCACCACGCTCGCCGGCGCACTTCTGGTCATCACGACGATGGGCCCGCCGGGCGTGGCTCCGTTCATCTACTTTCGTTTCTGATCAGATGACTACGACCGCCGAAGCGACACCTCGACCGTGACGCCGCCACCGCCCGCTTCACCGCCGCCGTCCTCGTCGGAGCCCGTCCGCCGGCCGGGGCGCCCAGCCGGCGCGGCGGGCGAGCGGGGCGGCTCTGATCTACGCGTCCACGAAGCGGCAGAGCACGTCGCTTCCCCCGATCCGGATCCGTCCGCTGGAGGTAGCCCCGGCGCGGACCTGTCGGCCGTGCAGACGTCGACGGCGGTCCTCGCCCGGCGGGCGCATGCCCGCCCGAGGAAGCGCCCCGAGTACCAGCGAGTGGATCGCGAGCTGTTCCTACCGGACAGCGGGCGGCACGAGGCCGCCGGCAGGATCCTCGGTGCCGCGCTGATCTGCTTCGCGCTGTGGACGCTCTTCGATGCGAATCAGCTCTACCACTCCGCCCTCTCCTCGCCTGAAGGCGCCCGCCGCACCGTCTCGCTGACGATCGTCCGGCCGATCGCGGCGCTGTCGAACGCCCTCGGCCTGTCCTTCTTCGTGAACTGGGGTGACCACATGCTCGGCCGGGGGACCGGGACACCCGGCGCCGGCCGGTACAGGTTTCCGACACCGGTGATGAGAGTCATCACGTCGCGGCCGGAAGTGCCCCGGCTCCCCAACGGCCTCACGCCCCGGCCGCACATCGCCGGCACCGGCACGCTTCCACCGCCGCCACCACCGCCGAGCGGCTTGCCGCCGCTCCCGCCGCCCACGACGGCGCACCCGCTCACGCTCCTCGACATCGGCGACTCGATCGGCCAGGACCTCGGCTACGGCCTCGGGCAGACCTTTACCGGTGACCCTTCGGTCAGGGTCATCGAGAAGGCCGTGGAGAGCACCGGGCTGGCGCGGCCTGACTATTACAACTGGCCGGCCCAGCTGCAGGTCTACCTGCAGCGCTACCACCCGGGCGCCGTCGTCGTCATGATGGGTGCGAACGACGACCAGGCGCTCGACGAGAACGGCCGCTTCGTGCCTCTTTCCTCACCAGCCTGGAGGGCGGACTACAGGTCGCGCGTGGCGCTCCTCATGGACGAGGTCTACGCGGCGGGTGCCCGGGTCCTTTGGGTCGGGCTCCCCCCGATGAACTCACCGAACGTCTCGTCCGCCTTCGCCCGTCAGCTCAACGCCATCTTCCGGGCTGAGGCGGAGGCGCACCCTGGCGTGACCTATTTCCCCTCCTGGCATCTGCTCTCGGGTCCGGGTGGACAGTTCACCCAGTACATCAAGCACAACGGCGACGAGATCCAGATCCGCTACCCCGACGGCGTGCACCTCACACCACAGGGCTGGGACCTCCTCGGGTCGGCGCTCGTGCAGCCGATGGAGCAGGCCTGGCACGTGATGCTTCCCTGACCCAGGCGGATCGCTGGATCTGGGCGGCCCCATCGGTGGCGGCGACATCAAGGTGTGTGCCCAGATCGACGCGATCGGCCACGTCACGTTGATCTGGGCACACACCTTTGCTTGACAACTACGGGCGTGGGACGTCTAGGCGGGCTCCTCCGGGGGAGGGTCGGCGGTGCCGCGGTTCTCGTGCCGGTGGCGCCGGGCGCGTGCTTCCTCGATCTCGGCTTCGGCCTCGCTGCGGTCGACCCAGGTGGCGCCCTCGACCGACTTCCCCGGTTCGAGATCCTTGTAGACCTCGAAGAAGTGCTGGATCTCGAGCCGCTCGAACTCCGGCAGATGCCGGAGATTCTGCAGGTGCTCGAGACGCGGATCGGCCGCCGGCACGGCGATGACCTTGTCGTCAGGCCCCTTCTCGTCTGTCATCCGGAACATCCCGATCGTGCGGGCCCTGATCACACAACCAGGGAAGGTGGGCTCCTCGACCAGTACCAGAGCGTCGAGCGGGTCGCCGTCGAGGCCGAGCGTCCCGTCGACGAAGCCGTAGTCGGCCGGGTAGCGGGTGGAGGTGAACAGCATCCGGTCGAGGTAGATCCGCCCCGACTCGTGGTTCATCTCGTACTTGTTCCTCTGACCCTTCGGGATCTCCACGACAACCTCGAATTGCATCAACACCTCGTCTCGATACCTCGTCTGCTCGCCCGGGCCGGCGGGCCTTCGCCGGCCGGGCTGGCCTTCGCCCGTGGAGGGACAAGTCGGCCCTGGTGATGCACAACCGTAGGACGGAAGTGCCTCGCCATGCTCGGCCGGGGTCACTCAGGGCCGGCGGCGGCCTCTTCCAGCAGGGCCCGGAGCGCCGGTCCGAGACCCGGTGCCGCCGCCACGAGCGTGGGCAGGCCGGGCTCTGTGGCTAGCAGGCCGTCGATCTGTTCCACGGTTGCGCCGGCTTCGGTGCAGACTAGGGAGCCGCCGGCCATGTCCCACGGCGCCAGCCCCGCCTCGTAGTGACCGTCGAGCCGACCGGTCGCCACCCAGCACAGGTCAAGGGCGGCGGCCCCGGCCCGGCGGACGTCCCGGACCCGCGGGAGCACACTCGTGAGGAGGGCGGCCTGCTCGCGCCGGCGCTCGGCCGCGTAGGAGAAACCCGTCCCGATCAACGCCTCACCGAGCTCCGGCCCCGGCCCGAGCGCGAGGGATTTCCCGTTCCTCTCGGCTCCGCCGCCCCGGATGGCGGTGAAGGTCTCGGGGCGGAGCGGGTCGTGAACGACTGCTACCCGGCTTCCCTCGGAGTCCTGGCAGGCGATGGAGACGGCGAAGACCGGGAACCCGTAGACGAAGTTGATCGTGCCGTCGAGCGGGTCGATGACCCAGGTGAGCCCGGACCGGCCGTGGCTGGCGGTGCCCTCCTCGGCGAGGACGCCGTCATCTGGTCGCTCGCTGGCCAGCCGGCCCACGATGAGCCGCTCGCTCGCCCGGTCCGCCTCCGTGACGAGATCTGTGAGCGTTGACTTGGACGAGATGCTGTCGGTGACCAAGCGGGAAGGTCCGCCGGCGGGGAAGTGCTCGAGGAGCACTCGGCCGGCCGCCTCGGCCAAATCGGCCGCCAGGGCAAGCAGATCGGGGTCGGTCATCGGGCCCGCGCCGGCTTGCGGGGCGCCGCCGTGGTCCGGCCGAGCTGGGCGAGCCTGGCCACCATCACCTCCATCACGAGCTCCGCCGGCCAACCGAGGCGGCCACGCAGGTCGGCGTCAGCGGTGGCGATCACCTCGATGGCCCGGGCGATGCGGTCGTGGCCGAGCCGGCGTCCTTGCTCGAGCACCTTCCGGGCGGGGAAGGGCGACATCTTGAGCAGGCTGGCCGCCTCGTCCGCCGAGCGGACGTCGGCGCCGTCGAGGCGCAGCATGGCGCCGAAATGGCGGTGGAGGCCGGGGATGATCTGCAGCGGATGCCGGTTGCCGGCCTGCATCATGCGGTGGAGCGCCATGATCGCCGCCGCGCCGTCGCCGCGGTCGATGGCGTCGGTGAGGTCCCACGGCGGCACGTTTCCCGTATCGCCGAGAAACGGCTCGAGCTCCCCAGGCCCGACCCGCCCACCCTCGCCGTAGGCGGCCTCCAGCATGTCGAGGATGGCGGGGAGGCGGCCGACATCCTCACCGAGATGTTCGCTCAGCAACTTCGTCGCGCCGGCGTCGAGACGGACATGGCTGTGGCGGAGGCGGCCGGCCACCCAGTCCGTCCGGGCCCGACCATGGCCCGGTGAGGCGTCGATGACCTCGCCATGAGCCTTGATGGCTTTCGTCAGGACCGGCGGCAGCCCGCGCCCGCCCGCCACGACGACGAGGATCGTCGAGGCCAACGGCTCGTTCACTCGAGCAGCGAGGCGGGCCCCCTGCGCGGCATCGAGGCGTTCAGCGTCCCGGAGCACCACGATCCGCCGGTCGGCGAGAAACGGTGGAGTCGCCAAGGCATCGAGCACCGGCGCCAGATCGATGTCGTCGTCGGGGCGTTCGGGGCCGTGCTCCTCGATCGGCACGAAGTCGGGGCCTGTCAGGCTCTCGAGCAGTCGCGAGAGCGCCTCTGACAGAAGGCTCGGCTCGGCGCCGGTGAGCAGATACGAGCTCGCCCTGGCCGGCGAGGGAGCTACGGGACTGCCGCCGGCCGGGCTCACGTCGTCGTCCCGCCGGCGGACATGACGGCCTCGAGCACGTCCCTCACCCGCACCGTGCCGGCGACGTCATGTGCCCTGACGACCCGGCACCCACGACTGATGCCGAGGGCGGCCGCCGCCAGCGAGGCGTCCCGCCGCTCGTCGATCCCGAGGCCGAGGACCATCCCGAGAAAGGACTTGTTCGAGGCGGACAGCAGCAGCGGGTACCCAAGGCCGGCGAGGTACTGCGACGAGCGCAGCAGCTCGAGGGACTGCTCGGCCGTCTTGCCGAGATCAAGGCCGGCGTCGAGCACGATCCGCGCCGGCGGGATGCCGGCGGCCTCGGCCCGTCGGGCGAGGCCACGCAGCTGTTCCCGGACGTGAGCGACCACGTCGTCGTAGACCGGCTCCGGGTCGGGGACGCGCGGCTGCAGGCGGATGTGAGTAGCGACGACTGTCGCGCCGGCCGACGCCGCCACCGGCAGGTAGCTAGGGTCGCCGAAGCCGCTGATGTCGTTGCCGACGACTGCGCCGGCGGCGAAGGCCTCCCGAGCCACCGCAGCCCGCCAGGTGTCGACGGACACCGGGCCGTCGAACCGCCTCACGACGGCTTCGATCGCCGGTATGACGCGCTCGAGCTCCTCGTCGAGCGTCACGCTGGGGCCCGGCGCCGCCCGGACCCCACCCACGTCGACGATCTCGGCGCCCTCCTCCACGACTGCCTCTACCCGGGCGAGGAAGCGGTCGAAGGCGAAGTGCTCGCCCCGGTCGAAGAACGAGTCAGGAGTGCGGTTGCAGATGCCCATGACAAGGGCGTGGTGGGTCACGTCGTAGCGGCATGCCCCGAGCATCAGGACCGGGGCGACACCCTGCCGGGCCGGTGCCTCGGTCACGGGAGTCTCAGAACAGCTTGGCGGCGAGCGCTCGCCGGTACTGACCGCGGCGGGCATCGTCCTCGTCCATGGTCTCGAGGATGTCCACGATCTGCTGGCGAGCTTCCTCGTCTCCGGGGACGCGCGCCAGCAACGCCGTGAGCCGGCCGTCGAGATCCGACGAAACGGCGCCGGCTGCTCCGTCATCCGCATGCCCGGCCGAGGCGCCCGAGCCGCCGGCCGCGTCGACATTTGCAGCGGCCAGGCGCGCCCGCGCTGCGACGCGGCGTGTATCTGCGGTCTCCGGGATCCGCTCGAGTAGTGCCAGGGCTTCGTCGGATTCGGCCCGCTCGGCGAGCAGACCGGCCAAGGCGACGACGGCACCCTCATGACCGGGCTCGAGTTCGAGCGCCTTGCGGAGTGACTGCTCGTCTCCGGCCGCGACGAGTTCGTCCGCCTCGCTCGGCAGCGGCACGAAGCGGTTGACGAATTCCTGCACCGAGCGTTCCGGCAAGGCACCGATGAACTGGTCGACGATCTTTCGCTCGTGGATGGCGAACACCGCCGGTATCGACTGCACCTGGAAACTGGACGCGACCTGCGGGTTCTCGTCGATGTTCACCTTCGCCAGCGCGACGGCGCCGCCTGTGGCATCGACGGCACGCTCGATGATCGGACCGAGCGTCAGGCACGGCCCGCACCACGGCGCCCACAGGTCGACCACGACCGGCACCTGGTCCGAGCGCTCCAGGACCTCCGTGGCAAAGGTGGCATCGGTGACGTCGATGGCAGCCATGTTTGCGAATGTACTGGCGGTCGCGCCGGAGCGGCCCGGTGTCGTTCAGACAGGGGTTGCCTCGGGTCTCAGGTCCCGGCCGCACAGGCGCATGCCTGGCGGGCTCGAGGCCGGCCGACTGTCTCGCGCCTCAGGTGCCGCCGGCCGGTGCGGGCGCCGGCGGAGCATCCGGCACGCCATCGGCAGAGGCGCCGTGGACGACGAGCAGCTTCGTCAAGGCCGCGTCCTGGGTCACCAGGTGGGCTTGGATCTGGAGCGCTTCGTGCAGGACGGCCTCGGCGTCCTTGTAGGTGTTCTCGGAACGCTTGTCCGACGCGGCCGCGGAGAGGTTCTGCCCGACGATGATCACCGACAGGAGCACCAGCTGCAGGAAGGTCTGGGCGATCCAGGCGATGATCCCCTCGCCGCCGGGTTTCAATGCTGCCGGCAACCCGATGAGAGCGATCACGGCGAACAGGTAGGCGCACCACATCGAGCCGACAACGTCGGTGATCTTGAGCGCCAGCCAGGCGTTGGCGCGGGACACGGGGTTAGAACGGTCCAACTGATCTGCGACCTTGGTGGGGTGAATCTCGCCCTTCTGGTGGGCGACTGTGCGGGCGTGAGGGTGGTACTCGAAGCGCCCCATCTTGATCGCCTTGGGTGGGGATGCGGACGGGTCGGGCTCGGTCATCTTGTCTCCTCTGGCTCGCGGACCAGCGACGGGGAGGAGGTCCATGCGGCCACACGCGGAACGCCTCCGGTCCCCGGACCGACGAAGATCCTACGTTCGGGCGCCCCAGTAGGCAGGGATGCCGCCTCCGGCGCCCCTGCGGCCCGGCGGGCGACGCTCAGACGACGAAGTACTTCGCCTTCGGGTGGTGGCAGACGATGGCGAGCGTCGTCTGCTCCGGATGAAGCTGGAAGCCTTCGCTCACAGTGACGCCGATCCTGCCCCCCTCGAGGAGCTCGACCACCTTGGCGTTGTCCTCCAGATCCGGGCAGGCCGGGTAGCCGAAGGAGTAGCGGCCGCCCCGGTGTTGCTGGCGGAATAGCCCGGTGAGCGTGGGGGCGTCCTCGGCCGCATAGCCCCACTCCTCCCGGATGCGCCGGTGCCAGAGCTCGGCGAGCGCCTCGGCCATCTCCACTGAGAGCCCGTGCAGGCTGACGTAGTCGAGGTACCGGTTGGCGGCGAACAGCTCGGCTGTCCGCCGCGAGGCCGCCGGCCCCATCGTCACGAGGTGGAAGGCCGCGTAGTCCTTCTCTCCGGAGTCGACCGGGCGGAAGAAGTCGGCGATGCAGAGGTACGGCTCTTTCTTCTGGCGGGGAAAGCTGAAGCGCGTCGCCTCGGTCGTGCGCCGGTCGTCCTCGTAGACGATCAGGTCGTTGCCGTCCGAGTTGACGGCGAAGTAGCCCCAGGCCACCGACGGCACAAGAAACCCCCCCGCCTTCGCCTCGTCCAGGCGCGCCCGCAGCTCGGCCCGCAGCCGCTCCTTGAAATCGGCGTCGGTCTCCCCGTCGGTCGGCCGGTAGCCCCACTGGTTGCGGAAGAGGGCTGTCTCGTTCAAGTAAGAAGCGACGTCGTCGAGCGAGATGCCCTTTGCCACCCGGCTCCCGAGAAACGGCGGGGGAAAGATCTCGTTGTCCATCGCCACCTCTGGCGAGCGCGCCGGCAGCGACGCCGGGTCGATGGCCGCCATCTGCTCACTTCGCCGCGGAGGAAGCACGCGGCCGGAGCGTTCCGTGCCGAAGGTCGGGTCGTCCACGCCGCTCCGTTTGATCTCCATTATTCGGTCGAGCACGCGGAGGCCCTCGAAGGCGTCCTTGCCGTAGAAGACCTTGCCGTCGTAGACGTCGCGCAGATCCTTCTCGACGAACGTGCGGGTGAGGGCGGCGCCGCCGAGAAGCACGGGGAAGGAGGAGCGCCCGAGCCGGTTGAGCTCCTCGAGGTTCTCCCGCATGATCAGCGTGGACTTGACGAGCAGGCCACTCATCCCGAGGGCATCTGCCTGTACGTCGTCAGCCTTGGCGATGATCTCGGCGATGGGCACCTTGATGCCGAGATTGTGGACCTCGTAGCCGTTGTTGGTGAGGATGATGTCGACGAGGTTCTTCCCGATGTCATGCACGTCGCCCTTCACCGTCGCCAGCACGACACGACCCCGGCCGCCGGCGTCGGCCTTGTCCATGTGCGGTTCGAGGTGGGCGACGGCCGCTTTCATGGTCTCTGCGGACTGGAGGACAAAGGGCAGCTGCATCTGCCCGGAGCCGAACAGCTCACCGACGGTCCTCATGCCTGCGAGGAGCATCTCGTTCACTATCTCGAGCGCAGGGTGGCCGGCTAGCAGCCCCTCGTCCAGCTCGGCCTCGAGGCCGTTGCGGTTGCCGTCCACGATCCGCTCCTCGAGACGTCGCTCGACGCTCCAGCCGCTGCGGTCCTCGCGGCTCGTGCCGGCGCTGCGCGACGAGTCTTCGAATGCCGCGATGAGCTCGGCGAGAGGGTCGTAGCCCTCCCGGCGGCGGTCGTAAACGAGATCCGTGCAGATCTCGACCTCCCGCTCACCGATGCGGTTGAGGGGGAGGATCTTGCCGGCGTGAACGATGGCCGCGTCGAGGCCGGCCCCAATGCACTCGTGGAGGAAGACGGAGTTGAGGACCTGGCGGGCGGCGGGAGCGAGGCCGAACGAGACGTTGGACAGGCCGAGCACCGTATGGGTCCCGGGCAGCTCGGCCTTGATGCGGCGGATCGCCTCGATCGTCTCGATCCCGTCCCGCCGTGACTCCTCCATGCCCGTCGAGAGGGGAAGGGCGAGAGCGTCGAAGAGGAGATCCTGTGCCTCGAGGCCGTAGCGATCGACGGCGAGATCGTGGATCGCCTTCGCCGCCCGCAGCTTCCAGTCGGCCGTGCGCGCCTGGCCTTCGGTGTCGATGCAGGTGCAGATGACTGCCGCGCCGAACTCCTTGGCGAGCGTGAGGAAGCGGTCGAGCCGTGTGCCGGGAGCGTCTCCGTCCTCGAGGTTGACCGAGTTGAGGACCGCCCGACCCCCGATCCACTGGAGGGCGGCCTCGATGACGGCCGGCTCGGTCGAGTCGATCACGAGCGGGATCGTCGACTGCCCGGCGAGGCGCGACACGAGCTCGGTCATGTCCGCCACGCCGTCGGCGCCGGTGTAGTCGACGCAGACATCGAGGAGGTGCGCTCCTTCACGCACCTGGTCCCTCGCCATCGCCACCGTCGTGTCCCAGTCCTTGGCCAGCATCGCCTCCCGGAAGGCCTTCGATCCGTTGGCGTTGGTGCGTTCCCCGATCACGAGGAACGACAGCTCCTGCTCGAAGGGAACTGCGGCGTAGAGGGAAGCTGCTCCCGGCTCTCTCACCGGCTCGCGCCGGGCAGGGGTGAGATCGGCGCAGGCCTCGACGACTCGGCGGAGGTGCTCGGGTGTCGTGCCGCAGCACCCGCCGATCACACCCACACCGAGCTCCGACACGAAGCTCGCCAGGTGGCGGGTGAGCTCCTCGGGGCCGAGGTCGTAGTGCATGCGGCCGTCGACGACCGAAGGTAGCCCGGCGTTCGGCAGCGCCGAGACGATGGTGAGGGCATGCTCGCTCAGGTGGCGGAGGGACTCGCGCATCTCGACGGGGCCGGTGGCACAGTTCATCCCGATGACGTCCGGCGACATCGCCTCGAGGGCACACAGAGCCGCCCCGATCTCCGTGCCGAGCAGCATCCTGCCGGTGAGCTCGATCGTGACCTGCACCTGGATCGGCACCTGCCGGCCGGCCGCCGCCATGGCCCGGCGGCAGGCCTGCATGGCAGCCTTGGCCTGGAGCGTGTCGTAGCTGGTCTCCACCAGCAGCAGGTCCACTCCGCCGGCGAGCAGGGCGCCGGCGAGCACCTCGTAGGAATCCCGCAGGGCGGTGAAGCCGATCTGTCCAAGAGTCGGGAGCTTCGTGCCGGGGCCGATCGAGCCGGCGACGTAGCGCGGGCGGCCGGGTGTCGAGTAGCTGCGCGCGACGTCGACGGCGAGGACGGCAGACTGGCGGGCGAGCTCCTCGGCCCGGTCGGCGAGCCTGTACTCGGCGAGCACGACAGAGAAGCAGCCGAACGAGTTCGTCTCGACGACGTCCACGCCGACGTCGAGGAAGGACCGGTGAAGCTCCTTCACCACGTCCGGCCGCGTGAGGCAGAGCATTTCGTTGCAGCCCTCGTATATCTCGCCCCCGAAGTCGTCCGGGCCGAGGTCACGCAGCTGCAGGTTGGTGCCGGTGGCGCCGTCGAAGATGACGACTCGCTCGCGCGCGAGCTCGAGGATGGTGGGCGAGCGGGACACTGCCGGCGCAGTTTACCTGTGGCCGGCCCGGAACCCCGGTCTCAGCTCGGCAGCCGCCCCTCTTCCGGGGCGAGGCGCGCCGCGGCGTTGGAGGGATTGGCGGCGGGGCCGCGGGCCGGGGCCGTGGAGGGCGCGACGGCAGTGGTGCGGGCCGAGCCGGCCGAGTGCGCGACCGCAGGGCCGCCTGCTGAGCCTGCGGGTTGCTCCGGGCCGGCGGGCTGCTGGGCTCCGGGGCCGCGGCCCGAGCCGGCGGGGTGCGCCGGGCGTTGCGAGATGCGCTTGGCGTGCTCAAGGGCGGCCCAGGTCGCACAGGCGGAGGCGAGAGCGGGATGAAACGCCCACCGCATGAGCTGTCGCTCGGCAGTGGCGCGATCTTCCCCGAAGTCCATCAGGCTGAGCGCCAGCCGGCATCCGTGAATCCGCAGACGCTCGGAGGCTGTGCGAGGCGGGACCGACTCCACCTCCTCGAAGTGTCGCGCCTGCAGTGCGTCGGGCAGCCGGCGCAGGTGCCGGCGGGCCAGGGGCGGGAGCTTGCGCCGCACCGCCAGCGAGGCGTCCCGCCACTCGGCCATCTGGAAGTCGACGCAACGCTTCAACGTCCGGGCGAGCGGACCGTTCGGGCCGTTTCGCTCGCCGATCCCGAGGCTGCGGGCCAGCTCCTCCACGCGCAGGTCGACGCCCTCGGGGGACTCCTCGAGGTAGGTGGCGAAGCGCCGCAGCATCCAGGTGACCGAAGGCCCGAGAACCGGCAGCCAGTACGTCTCGGCATAGGCAGAGCGCGGGTCGTGACCCATCTCCTCGACGACGGGATCGACCCATGGCTCGATGTGCAGGTGGCCGTGGACCACGCCAGGCCCGATGGAAGTCGGCCCTCCCGGGGCCTTTGCCGGTGCAACTTCTAGATCCCTTCCGGCGACGACTTTGAGACGCCGTTGCGCCTCGGCGGTGACCGGATCCAGCGTCTGACTCATGTGTTCGCCTCCAGGTCGAGCAGGATGACAAGGATCATTCCATATCGTTTCATGCTATTCAAGTACTTCTCAGCTGGATCCATCTCCTCACCGTGGCGGCCTCGGCGTTGGTGGGAATGTTGAGTGAACTGGTAGGGTTTCTCCAATAGGAGCGCAGAAGGCGTGACCAGGAGGTAATACGGCAGTGACGTCCTTCAGGGATCTCTTGAGTGAGGTCAAACAGTCGATTCGCGAAGTGGATCCGGCAGCGGCCGAGGCGGCCCGTGGCGAGGCCGTCTTCCTCGACGTGCGTGAGGGCGACGAGTACGCCCAGGGGACGATCCCCGGATCAATGCACATCCCTCGCGGCTACGTCGAGCTGCAGGTAGAAGGGCGCCTCCCGGACAAGGCCCGACCGCTCGTCGTGTACTGCGCCGGCGGCACCCGCTCCGCCCTGGCGGCGAAGGCCCTGCAGGACCTCGGTTACACCGACGTCGTGTCGATGGCCGGCGGGTTCAACAAGTGGAAGGACGAGGGGCGCCCCTGGATCACGCCCCGCACCCTCGACGCCGACCAGCGGAACCGCTACCACCGGCACCTCCTGCTCCCCGAGGTCGGCGAGGCGGGCCAGCAGAGGTTGCTCGAGTCGAAGGTCCTGCTCCTCGGCGCCGGCGGCCTCGGGTCACCGGCGGCTCTCTACCTGGCGGCCGCCGGCGTGGGCACGCTCGGGATAATCGACATGGACGTGGTGGATGCGTCCAACCTGCAGCGGCAGATCCTGCACAACCTCGACCGGATCGGCGACCGGAAGGTCGACTCGGCGAAGAAGACCCTGACGGCCATGAACCCGGACATCAACGTCGTCACCTACGACACGCGCCTCGGGGCCGACAACATCCTCGACATCATCGACGGCTACGACGTCATCATCGACGGGACGGACAACTTCCCGACCCGGTACCTCGTCAACGACGCTTCGCTGATCAAGCAGATCCCGGTGGTGCACGGATCGATATTCCGCTTCGAGGGCCAGCTCACGGTCTTCAAGCCCTACGAGGGTCCGTGCTACCGCTGCCTCATACCCGAGCCGCCTCCGGCTGAGTTGGCGCCGTCTTGCGCCGAGGCCGGCGTGTTGGGCGTGCTGCCCGGCATCGTGGGCTCGCTTCAGGCGATGGAGGCGATCAAGCTGCTGCTCGCGCTGGGGGAGCCCTTGGTGGGCCGCCTGCTCGCCTACGACTCCCTCGAGGCATCCTTCCGTACCTTCAACGTGCGGCGGGACCCGAATTGCCCCGCCTGCGGCGAGGATGCGGGGGAGATCGTCATCGCGGAGTACGACGACCTGTGCATGCCGCACACGGCGGTGTCGCTGCCGGCGTGAGGCCGGGGAGTGCTCAGTCGACGGAACTCCAGCGAATGAAGCTCGCCGTCAGGGCGACCGGAGGTGCTGTCTCTTATCAGAGCGCGGCGAGGGTGTGGGGGTTCGAGCGCGGGGACTCTCAGCTGATCCACGTGACGTTGTCTAGAACGAAGCGGTCGCCCGACCGTCCCTGGCTCGTGACTCACACGACGAATCGACCTCTCCGGGGGCTGACCGTCGCCAGCAACGGGATCGAAGTGACGAGGCCACTTCGGACTCTCCTCGACGTTGCCGGCGGCGCGGCGGCCGACGACGAGCTCGAGGACCTTTTTGCACACCTTGTCTCGAGCTCTCGTCGTGGGAGCGCTGGTCTCGCCCCGCCGGCCTACGCAAGCCCCGCGGATGACAGCCGGCCCGGCAGTCCTTACGCTCGCGTGCATGCCTGAGCGTCGCGACCCTGACCGGATCACGGACTCGGGCATCGACGTACGGCGCTTCTACGGGCCGGACGACCTCGACGGCTTCGACCCAGCCGCACAGCTCGCCGAGCCGGGAGCATTCCCTTTCACCCGAGGCATCCAGCAGGACATGTATCGCGGGCGCCTCTGGACGATGAGGCAATACGCCGGTTTCGGATCAGCCGAGGCGACGAACGAGCGCTTCAAGTTCCTGCTGTCCGCCGGCCAGACCGGCTTGTCGTGCGCCTTCGATCTCCCGACCCAGATGGGGCTCGACTCCGATCACGAGAGAGCCGAAGGCGAAGTCGGCAAAGTCGGCGTCGCCATCGACTCCGTGGAGGACATGAGGATCCTGCTGAAGGACCTGCCGCTCGACCGGGTGACGACCTCGATGACGATCAATGCCACTGCGGCCATCTTGCTCCTGCTCTACGAGCTGGCGGCCGAGGAGCAGGGCGTGCCGCCCACGGAGATCGGCGGCACGATCCAGAACGACATCCTGAAGGAGTACGTCGCCCGGGGAACCTACATCTACCCGCCGCGGCCCTCGATGCGGCTCGTGACAGACACCTTCGCGTACTGCGCCGAGCACATACCGGGGTGGAACACGATCTCGATCTCCGGCTACCACATCCGCGAAGCGGGCTCTACGGCTGTGCAGGAGCTGGCGTTCACCCTCGCCGACGGCATCGCGTACGTCGAGGCTGCCCTCACGGCCGGCTTGGAGGTCGACGACTTCGCTCCGAGGTTGAGCTTCTTCTTCAACGCTCACAACAACCTTCTCGAGGAGGTAGCCAAGTACAGGGCGGCTCGGAGGATGTGGGCCAGGATCATGCGGGACCGATTCCGCGCCCTGAGCGAAAAGTCGATGCGCCTGCGGTTCCACACCCAGACAGGCGGTTCGACGCTCACCGCCCAGCAGCCGGAGACCAACATCGTCCGGGTCACGGTGCAAGCTCTCGCCGCTGTCCTGGGGGGCACCCAGAGCCTCCACACGAACGGCTTTGACGAGGCACTCGGACTTCCGACGGAACGGGCGGCAAAGCTCGCTCTCCGGACCCAGCAAGTCATCGGCTACGAGTCCGGCGTCACCGACACGGTCGACCCCCTCGGTGGCTCCTACTACATCGAATGGCTGACAGACGAGGTGGAGCGGCTGGCGACCGAGTACCTCGACCAGATCGACAAGCGGGGCGGCGCCGTGGCCGCCATCGAGGCGGGTTATCTGCAGGAAGAGATCGAGCAGGCGGCTTACGAGCACGCGCAGGCAGTGGACTCAGGAGAGATGGTCGTCGTCGGGGTGAATCGTTTCGTCGAGGAGGCTCCGGGAGATCTGGATGTCTTCCCAATCGACCCGGAGCTGCAGCGGACTCAGGTGGAGCGCCTCGACGCCGTAAGGGCCCGCCGCGACCAGTCCGCTGTGGATGCCGCCCTCTCGTACGTGGCGGCAGCCGCCCGCGGCACTCAGAACCTCCTCGTCCCCATGCGTGCTGCCCTCAAAGCCGAGGCGACGCTAGGCGAAGTGTCTGACGTGCTCCGGGACGCCTTCGGCGTCTACCAGCCCGGCCATTGACGCCGGCGACTGCCCCGAGCAGCCTCGCCGCTCAGGTCTCCCGTTTGTAGGCCCGCGCCGTCAGTCGTTCGCGCTCCGCGCTGTCGCCAGCGAGGTCGATCACCGTCCACGCCATGGCGGACGCACCGTCGGTCACGGCGCGGTCGGCTGGCGGCGCCGACGCTGCCGCGGCGAACTCCGGCTGGTGATTGACCGCCGGCAGCGAGTCGATTCCGAGCATGGGGTGGATGGACGGGATCGCCAGCGACACGTTCGCCATGTCGGTCGAGGCGGTCATCGAACGGCCGCCCGGTTCTGGGAAACGCCGCCCGAGCGCTTCGGCGTTCGCCCGATAGAGGGCGGCCATCGGCTCGTCGGTGTGGAACTCGGAGTAGGTCGGGCCTTGCTCGACGATCTCGTACGTGGTCCCCGTCGCCACCGCGCCGGCCTCGAAACATCTCCTCACCCTCGGCGACCACTTCCCCAACGCTTCCAGCGTGCGCGCGCGTATGTAGTACTTCGCCGTGGTGCGGGCGGGCACGATGTTCGGCGCGGAGCCACCCAAGGTCACGATCCCGTGCACCTGGTCGCCCTGATCGGCATGCTGGCGCAGGAGGCCGATGGCGACCTGGGCCACCGTCAGCGCATCGGCGGCGTTCCGGCCCTGCTCCGGGTAGGCCGACGCGTGCGCCTCCTTCCCCTGGTAGATGACGTCGACGTGCTCGACGGCCAGGCACGGCATCCGGTCGAGCTCGCCCGGTGCCGGATGGATCATCATGGCGGCGTTCACACCGTCGAACGCCCCCCGCTCCATCATGAGGATCTTCCCGCCGCCACCTTCCTCGGCCGGCGTGCCGAGCACCCGCAACGTGATTCCGAGATCGTCGGCGATGGGGGCGAGCGCCCGCCCCGCCCCGATGGCCGCCGAAGCGATCACGTTGTGGCCGCAGGCGTGGCCCACGTCCGGCAATGCGTCGTACTCGGCACAGATGGCGACGACGAATGGCCCGGAGCCGGCGGTAGCGACGAATGCCGTCGGCAGGTCGCACACGCCCATGTCCACGGCCAGGCCGGCGTCGGCCAGCTGCTCGGCGCACCACCTCGATGCGCTCTCCTCCTCGAAACCCAGCTCCGGCTTCCCATGAATCCTGTGCGACAGGTCCACGAGGTGTGTGCTGTCGGCTCGGACGGCGGCGGCCGCTCGCTCCTTCAGCGCCGTGGCCGCCGCGCCCGCACCGCTCACGAGATCACCGCCACGACGTCGCCGGCGCCGAGGGCGTCGCCCGGCTTGACCCTTAGCTCGGTCACCGTGCCGGCGCGATCAGTGTTGATCGGATTCTCCATCTTCATCGCCTCCAGGATGCAGATCGTCTGGCCTGCTTCGACTGTGTCACCTTCACTGACAAGAACTTTCACGATCGTGCCTTGCATCGGAACGGTGATCCGCCCGTCGCCCGCGACGATCGGGCTGCCTGACGAGCGCTTCCGCGATCCGGCGCGAGCACTCGATCCACCGGTCCCACCGTTACCGTCACCGCCACCACCACCCGTAGCGTCTCCCCCGGCGCCGGCGGCGTCCGGGACCCACAGCCGCACCCGGTAGCGCCGGCCGTCCACCTCGGCATCGACCTCCCTCAGTACCCGGCCGGCGCCAGCATCGCCGTCACCTTCGGTGCCCGAGGGCCCGGGGGGACCTGCCAGGCCCCCGGCGGGAGCTTCGCTGGAAAGGGCGGACAGGTCGAGACGCTCTTCCACCCACCGGGTGGAGTGCGAGGCAGAGACGACGTCGTCGTGGGAGAGGATCGCCACGTGGGCGGGGATTGTTGTCGGGATGCCCTCCAGCACCGTCTCCGACAGCGCCCTCAACATGCGCCTCCTTGCCGTCTCCCGGTCCGCTCCCCAGACGATGACCTTGGCGACGAGGTTGTCGTAGAACTGGCTGACGGTGTCTCCGGCTTCGTAGCCCGCGTCAGTCCGTACGCCGAAACCGCCTGGCGGCCGGAAGCGGCTGATCCGCCCCGGGGCCGGCGTGAACCTCCCGCCGGCCGGATCCTCGGCGTTGATCCGGCACTCGATGGCATGCCCTCGCCGACGCTCGGCGACGGACTCCTGGGTAAGCCCGATCGGCTCTCCGGCCGCCACCCGGAGCTGCAGCGCTACGAGGTCGAGAGCCGTCACCATCTCGGTGACCGGATGCTCGACCTGCAGCCGCGTGTTCATCTCGAGGAAGTAGAACTCGCCGCCCTCATAGAGGAACTCGACGGTGCCGGCACCCTCGTATCCGCAGGCCTCGCAGATCCTGACCGACGCCTCGCCCATCGCCCGCCGGACGTCCTCGGGGAAGTCGGGCGCCGGCGACTCCTCGACGAGCTTCTGGTGCCGGCGCTGATAGGAGCAGTCGCGCTCGCCGAACCACAGGGACGTGCCGTGCCGGTCGGCGAAGACCTGCATCTCGATGTGCCTCGGCCACGTCAGGTAGCGCTCGAGGTAGATCTCCGGGCGGCCGAAGTAGGCCGTTGCCTCCCGTTCGGCCGACTCCATTGCTGCAGCCGCCTCGTCCGGGCCGGCGACGACCTTCATCCCTCGCCCGCCGCCGCCGAAGGCGGCCTTGATCGCCACCGGCCAGCCATGCTCGTCGCCGAAGGCGACCACCTCGTCCGGGCTCTGCAACGGCTCGCTCCGGCCGGGCACGCCGGCCACGCCCGCCCGCTCTGCTGCCAGGCGGGAGCTGATCTTGTCGCCCATGATCTCGATGGCTTCCGGAGGTGGCCCGATGAAGACGGCACCCGCTCCGGCGATGGCCCGCGCGAAACGAGCGTTCTCGGAAAAGAATCCGTACCCGGGGTGGACCGCGTCGGCGCCACTCCGGCCGAGGACGTCGATGACGGCGTCTGTGTTGAGGTAGCTCTCGGCCGCGGTGGAGCCGGAGAGGCCGTAAGCCTCGTCAGCCATACGGACATGTAAGGCGTCGCGATCGACATCCGAGTAGACGGCCACCGTGGCAATCCCGAGCTCCCGGCAGGTCCGGATGACGCGGACGGCGATCTCGCCCCGGTTGGCGATCAGGACCTTTTCGAACACGGCTCCCCTTCCTCGGCGCCTATCGTCGCCTCCCGATGACCGAACCGCCTGCGCAAGGGCACGTCCCCGGTCGGGAGGGCTCGAACGAGCAGGCTACCCGCGGGACCCAGCCGGGCCTTAGCCCGCCGAGAAAGGGGCGAGGCCCCGCACCGCCCCCGGCCAACAGGGACGGCTCCGGCCCCCCCGGGCCGCCCAACCCGCCGTGGTTCGTAGATCCAATTCGACTCGATGTCGTGGACTCCACGAACCGTTACCTCGTGGGGCGAGCTGTTGAAGGTGCTCCCGAGGGCTTGTCCGTGGTGGCTGACCGCCAGACCGCCGGCCGAGGACGCCTCCAGCGGAGCTGGGTCGACGTCCCGGGCGGGTCGCTGCTCTGCTCGATGCTGTTCCGGCCTGTGCTGGAGAGCGAGCGGTGGTTTCTCGTGTCGATGCTCGTTGCCCTCGCCGGCCTCGACGCTTGCGCCGACGCCGCCGGCGTGGACGCCTGCTGCAAGTGGCCGAACGATCTCGTGGTCGACGGCCGCAAGGTCGGTGGGATCCTGGCCGAGGTGGTGCCGCCACCGGGCCTCCCTTGCTGTGGCACCCGCGCTGGTCTCGTGGTGGGCATCGGGCTCAATTGCAACTGGGGCGATGCCTGGGACGCAGCCCCACTCGCACCCTCGGTGCTGGCGACCTCCCTTGATCGTGCCGCCGGCCGCCCCGTGGATCGAGAGGCCGTGGCGTCACGGCTGCTGGAGCGAGTTGCGCAGCGCTACGCAGCCCTCACCGTCCCCCCGGCGCCACCGGCGCTGCCGGCCGACCCGGCCAACGCCGGGAGTCGCCTCGCCGTCCCCCCGGCGCCCCCGGCCCCGCCGGCCGACGCCGCTCAGCGGTCCCTCATGGCCGAGTACCGGAGGAAGCTCGACACGGTGGGTCGACTCGTCCGCGTCGAGCTCGCCGACGAGGTCTTCAGCGGCCGCGCCCTTGACGTCGACGATGCCGGCCGCCTCCTCGTGGACGTCGGCATGTGCACGAGAACCGTGGAGGCCGGCGACGTCGTCCACGTGCGCTGAGCCGTCGGCCGGACCACGGTTAGCCTGGCGGCTATGCGACTCCTAGTCACGGGGGGCGCCGGATTCATCGGCTCCAACTTCGCCCGGTACTGGGCGGCGCGCCACATCTCCGACACGATCGTCGTCCTCGACGCCCTCACCTATGCCGGCAACAGGGAGAACCTCGTCGACCTCGAGTCGAGCGGCCGGGCGGAATTCGTCGAGGGCGACATCGGCGACCTCGGCCTTGTCGAGTCCGTCCTCGACCGGGCGCGGATCGACGCCATCGTCAACTTCGCCGCCGAGAGCCACAACAGCCTTGCTGTGTTGGACCCCGGCCTCTTCTTCCGGACGAATGTCCTCGGCACCCAGGTCCTGTGCGAGGCCGCCCGCCGGCAGGGCACAGGCCGCTTCCATCACATCTCGACGTGCGAGGTGTACGGCGACCTGCCGCTCGACAGCGGGGAGGCCTTCGTCGAGGACTCGCCCTATCGGCCCCGGACGCCGTACAACGCCTCCAAGGCCTCTGCTGACCACGTCGTCAGGTCGTACGCCGAGACCTTCGGCCTGCCGGCGACGATCACAAACTGCTGCAACAACTACGGGCCGTACCAATTCCCGGAGAAACTGATCCCGCTCTTCTGCACGAGAGCCCTCCGCGGGGAGCCGTTGCCGCTCTATGCCTCCACGAAGAACCGTCGCGAGTGGCTGCACGTCCTCGACCATTGCAGCGCCATCGAGGCGGTCCTCGAGCGGGGTCGGATCGGCGAGACCTACCTGGTCGGGTCCGGCCGGGAGGCGAGCATCGAGGAGATCGCCGACGTCATCCTCGAGACCACCGGTCAGCCTTCATCGCTGAAGACGATCGTGCAGGACCGCCCGGGCCACGACCGGCGCTATCTCCTCGACTCGACCAAGATACGCACCGAGCTCAATTGGGAGCCGCTCATCTCGTTCCAGCGCGGGATCGTCGAGACGATCGGCTGGTACGAGGAGCACCCGACCTGGTGGGAAGCCCTCATCGGCCGCTCTCCAGTCGCCGAGGACGCCTGGGCGACCACCGAGGCCGGCGTCACCAACAGACCGTGAGCCCGCCGTGCGCGTTCTCGTAACGGGCGCAGAGGGACAAGTCGGCACGGAGATCGTCGCCCAGCTGGATCACCGGGCGGCGGAGCGCCGTCGCGGGCCGGCCTGGCGCATAGCCGCCGCCGGCCGGGAAGAGATCGACGTGTCGAGGAGGGAGGTTGTATTGGCGGCGGTGGTGGGTTTCGAGCCTGATGTCATCATTCATGCCGCAGCCTTCACCGACGTGGACGCCTGCGAGTCAGCGCCCGAGCGGGCGTTTGCCGTCAACGCGCTCGGCACCCGCCACGTCGCCGAAGCCGCTCGGCTCGTCTCGGCCCACGTCTGCTACATGTCGACCGACTACGTCTTCGACGGGCACTCGGAGCGCGCGTACACCGAGTGGGACCGGCCGAACCCTCTCTCGGTCTACGGCCTCTCCAAGCTCGCCGGCGAGCAGGAGCTCGACAGCGGGGCGACGATCGTCCGCACGTCCTGGGTGAGCGGACGGCACGGGCGCAACATAGTGAAGACGATCCTTCGCCTGTCGGCCGCCGGCAGCACTCTCCGCTTCGTCGACGACCAGCGCGGCAGCCCGACTGTCTCGAGTGACCTCGCCGCCAAGCTGGTCGCGCTGGCCTTGTCCCGCCGGCCGGGCATCTTCCACGTCACGAACCAGGGCGAGACGACGTGGTATGGGCTCGCTCGGGCCGTCCTCCGCCACGCCGGTCTCGATCCGGACCGGGTTGAGCCGATCGCCACCGCCGATCTCGATCCGCCCCGCCCGGCGCCCCGCCCGATCAACTCCGTTCTCGACAATGCCGTCCTGCGTCTTGATGGCGACGAGCTGCTCCCCCGGTGGGAGGTGTCGATTGGCCGTCTCGTTGAAGCTCTCACGGGCGACTGATCGAACCGACGCCGCGGCCGGCGAAGAGCCGGCTCAGGTGGCGGCCGTGATCGTCAACTACAACGCCGGCGAGTCGCTCACCGGCTGCATCGCCAGCATCGCTGCCGACGGCGTCGAGGAGATCGTCGTCGTCGACAACGCCTCGGTCGACGGCTCGGCGGAGAGGGCGGCCGACTCGTTCCCGGACGTCCTCGTGGTCCGGCCGGGCCGCAACCTCGGCTACGGCGCCGGCGCCAACCGGGGAGCCGCCGAGACTTCGGCCCCGTACATCCTCGTCTGCAATCCGGACCTCGTCGTCGTGCCGGGGGCGGTGAGGTGTCTGGTCGAAGTGCTCGAGAAGAACGGCGACGTCGGCCTCGCCGGCCCGATGATGAGGGAGCTGTCCGGCGTGGTCTATCCGTCCGGCCGGGAGTTCCCCTCGCTCACAGACGCCGTCGGTCACGCCTTCCTCGGCCTCGTGTGGGGCGGCAACCCCTGGACCCGCCGGTACCGCCACCTCGGATCCGAGCAGCATCGTGCCCGGGACGCCGACTGGGTCTCCGGGGCGTTCTTCGTCGTGCGCAGGCTGGCCTTCGAGAGCGTCGGAGGCTTCGACGAGCGGTACTTCATGTACCTCGAGGACGTCGACTTGTGCTGGCGACTCCACCGGGCCGGCTGGCGGGTGCGCTACGAGCCCGACGCCGAGGTCGTCCACGAGCAGGGCCGCTCGGCGTCACGGCACCCGTACAGCATGTTGCTCGCCCACCACGTCTCGATGTGGCGCTTCGCCCGCCGCACGGCCGAGCGGAGCGAGAAGATGCTGCTGCCGCTTGTGTTCCTCGGTCTCCTGGTGCGTGTGGTGCTCGCCTGGGCCGAGCACCTCGCGAGCCCCCGCTCCCGCCTGCGCCGGGGCCGGCGCTAGAGTGACGTGCCGTGCCCGGGGACAATTTCAGCCGCAGGGTCGCGCGCGCGGCCGCGGTGGGCGGCGGGCGCTCGTATCGCTCGCAGACACCAGTCGTCTGGTACGCCACGCTGCTCGCCATCTGCCTCCTCGGCGTCGGGCTAGTCGGCTACAGCCGTTATGAGCGGCTCAACGGCGTGGCGACGCCGTCGGCGGCCAAGTCGCCGACGGCTGGCAACGAATGGGAGGCTGCTGTAGCCGTCGACGTCTGCGGCAAGATCGTCCCCTACGCCCTCACCGACACGGTGAACCCCCAGGCGGCCTATGCCAACATCGGCGACGGCGTTGTCGACATCCAGCCCCAGCGATCGCCCACACCCGCCTCGTATGAGGGCAAGCACGCCGTCCTGTCTGGCTTCCTCAACCCGGAAGGCGTCGTGCTGACACAAACGAGCCTCCGGTACCCTGGCAAGCCCGTCCGGCAGAAGGCGACAACGTCTACGACCACATCGAGCTCCTCGTCCACGACGACGACGACAGCAAAGTCGAAGTCCAAGTCGAAGAAGGCCGCCTCCAAGACGAGCTCGTCCACCACCACGACCACGACCCAGCCGTTGGTGCCGGGCCCGGCGATCACCCACACGAACGGCCAGAAATGCGGCTCTCAGGCGGCGGTGGTCCAGGTCAAGACGTGGCCGTCACCTTCGGCGAAGACGGGCACCCTCGTCACCTCGAACTTCGGCGCCATCCCGCTCAAGAACGGAGAGCTCATCACCATCGCCTTCGTCCCGCACAACACTTCGATCCTGAAGCCGCCGGCCGCCGCGGTGAAGCGGGTGTCGCAGTTCCTGATCGTCAATCCGGCTGGAGTGGCTCCGTCGACGACCACGACGACACTGCCGACCACCGTCCCGCCGACCACGGGTTCCTCGAGCACCACCTCGACCACGCCGGGCGGGAGTACGTCGTCCTCTGTGACCTCTTCAACCTGAGCCCACCACTTTCCAGAGCACATCGGCGAGGCTGATGGACGCCATCCTGCTTGTGGGAGGCGAGGGGACGAGGCTGCGGCCGCTCACGTACGACTGCCCTAAACCCATGCTGCCGATCGTCGACCGCCCCCTCGTGGCCCACGTCGTCGGTTGGCTGGGCCGCCACGGAGCCACCCGCGCCGTGCTCTCGCTCGGCTACCGGCCCGACGCCTTCGTCAATGCCTTCCCGAGCGGGGAGATCGACGGCGTCGGCCTGGTCTACGCCGTCGAGCCGGCGTTGCTCGGCACGGCCGGGGCGATTCGCTATGCCGCCGCCTCCGCCGGGGTGTCCGAGCGGTTCCTGGCGTTGAACGGGGACGTCCTCACTGACTTTGATGTGAGCGCGTTGGTGGGCGTCCATGAGGCCCGCCAAGCCGAAGCGTCGTTGTTCCTCACGGCGGTCGATGATCCGTCGGCTTTCGGGGTCGTGCCGACGGCCCCCGACGGGCGCGTGCTCGACTTCGTCGAGAAACCCGCCCCCGGCACCGCCCCCACCAACCTCATCAACGCCGGCGTCTACGTGCTCGAGCCCTCGATCCTCGAGCGCATACCGGCCGGCCGGCCGGTGTCGATCGAGCGGGAGACGTTTCCGGCTCTCGTCGCCGAATGCCGGCTGTACGCGATGGCCTCCGATGCGTACTGGGTGGACGCCGGGACGCCGGCGAAGTACCTCCAAGCCCAACTCGACATTCTGCGACACCGCCGGGATGCGGCCAACCTTCCTGCGGTGCCTGAGATCACCCCCGGCATCTTCGTCGCCGGTGATGCTGTCGTGGTCGGGGAGGCGACCGGCGCCGTCTACGCCGGCCCGGGCTGCGTCATCGAGGCCGGCGCCTCGGTGTCCGACTCGGTGCTCGGTCGCGGGGTGCGGGTCGGCGGCGGCGCCGTCGTCAGCAGGTCGGCGATCCTCGCCGGGACGACCGTGGGTCCGGGGGCATCGGTGTCGGAGTCGATCGTCGGGCCGCATGCCGAACTGGGCGCGGCGTGCGCGCTCTCCGTCACGGTCGTTCGGGGCTGGGCGCTGGTGCCGCCCGGCGTCGAGCTCGTGAACCAGCACTATCCAGAGCAATGAGCGGGCGGCCGAGGTCGGTGCCGGCGACGCGCTGCATGGTGACGGGCGGAGCCGGCTTCATTGGTTCTAGCCTCGTCGACCGGCTCCTCGCCGAGGGCCACGAGGTCGACGTCGTCGACGACCTCTCGTTCGGCTCGATCGCCAACCTGGCCGAGGCGCGGGCCTCCGGGGGCGCCGTCAGGTTCCACCACCTCGACATCGGTTCCGCGGACTTTCCCACCCTTTTGAGCCTGCGAAAGCCGGCCGTCATCTATCACCTGGCCGCCCAGGCGTCTGTGAAGCGCTCAGTCATCGACCCGATCCACGATGCCGAGGTCAACTTGCTCGGGTCGGTGCGGGTGCTCGAAGCCGCCCGGGCGGCGGGAGTGACCAAGATCGTCTATGCAGGCAGTGGTGGGACCCTCTACGGGGAGGCGGAGGCAGATGATCTCCCGCTGGCCGAGAGCGCCCCCTATCGGCCCTTGTCTCCCTACGGCGTGTCGAAGAAAGCCGTCATCGACTACCTGGTCGCCTACCGGGAGCTGCACGGCCTCGAGTTCACGGCGCTGGCGCTGGCGAACGTGTACGGGCCGCGTCAGGATCCTGACGGGGAGGCGGGCGTCGTGGCGATATTCGCCGCGGCACTCGCCGCCGGTCGACCCTGCACGATCTTCGGGGACGGCCTCCACACGCGCGATTACGTGTACGTCGATGACGCCGTCGACGCTTTCGCCCGGGCTGGGCGCCGCGGGGGTGGCCTCGTCGTCAACATAGCCACGGGCACCGAGACGTCGAACCTCGACCTCTACTGGCTGATGGCGACCGCAGCCGGCTCGACTGCACCTCCCGTCCACGGTCCGGAGCGCCAGGGGGACGTGCTGAGAAACGCTCTCGACCCCCACCGTGCCGCCATCCACCTCGGCTGGAAGCCCTGGACCCCGCTGCCCGAGGGGTTAGCGCGCGTCGTCGAGCACGCCCGACGAAGGCAGCGGCGATGATCGCCGTGCTGTGCGGGGGAGTGGGGGCGGCCCGCTTCCTCTCCGGGCTCCTGAGCGTCGTGGCCGCGAACGACGTCACGGCTGTCGTCAACACCGGCGACGACACGGAGCTGCACGGCCTTTCGATCAGCCCTGATCTCGACACGATCACCTACACGCTGTCCGGGCGGGTCAACCCGTCCACCGGCTGGGGCGTCGCCGGCGACACGTTCACCGCAATGAGCGCCCTCGAGGGGCTCGGGGGGGAGTCCTGGTTCCGGCTCGGTGATCTCGATCTCGGCACCCACCTCTACCGGACCGGGCGGCTCCGGGACGGGGCGAGCTTGTCGACTGTCACCGCCGAGGTGGCGGCCTCAGTCGGGATCGGGCTTCGCCTCCTCCCGATGAGCGACGACCCGGTCCGCACGAGGCTGCACCTCGAGCGGGGCGACGAGGTCGGCTTTCAGGAGTACTTCGTCAAGCTGCGCCACGACGTCCCGGTCTCGGCGGTCAGCTATGCGGGGGCCGCTGTCGCCAGGCCTGCACCCGGAGTGCTCGAGTCGCTCACCGGCGCCGAGCTCGTCGTGATCGCCCCGTCCAACCCGGTGCTGTCGATCGATCCGATCCTGTCGGTGCCCGGCATCGGCCAGGTGCTCCGGGAGCGGCGGGAGACCGTAGTGGCAGTCTCTCCCATCGTGGCCGGGGCGGCTCTGAAGGGCCCGGCCGATCGGCTGCTCTCCGAGCTGGGCGGCACGGCGAGTGCCGCCGGCGTGGCCCACTGGCTGCGCGGCTCCTGCGGCACACTTGTCATCGATGTGGCCGACGCCGCCTCCGCCGGCGAGATCGAGGCCGCCGGCGTCCGTTGCGTCGTCGCCGAGACCGTGATGTCGAGCCCGGCCGTCGCCGCTGGCCTCGCGCGGTCGGTGCTGCAAGCCGGGGGCGCCGGCGACGGCACGCGCTCGCGAAACCGTTAGGGCGGGAGCAGACTCAGTCAGTGGAACAAGACCCCGGCCTGAGCGTCCTCGGCGTGACCGGGTTGCCGGAGGTGTCGCCCGGTGACGACCTCGCCGGCATGATCGGCCGCGGCGTCCGGCTCCGGAGCGGTGACGTCGTCGTTGTCACCCAGAAGATCGTCTCGAAGGCCGAGGGCCGGATCGTGGCAGTCGACCCCGCAGACGGGCAAAGCCGGGTCGCAGTCGCCGAGCAGGAGGCGGTGCGAGTGCTTCGCCGTCGTGGCGAGCTCCTCATCACCGAGACCCCTCACGGGTTTGTCTGCGCCAACTCCGGCGTCGACCACTCCAACATCGCCGCCGGGTATGCGGCCCTGCTCCCCGTCGACTCCGACCGGTCGGCCCGACGCATCCGCGACGGGCTGCGCGCCAGTACCGGCGTCGAGGTGGCGGTCATCGTCTCGGACACCTTCGGGCGCGCCTGGCGCAACGGCGTGACGGACGTGGCGATCGGCTCGGCCGGGATCCGCCCGATCGTCGACCTCCGGGGGACGGCGGACGTCTTCGGCCGGACTCTCGTGGCGACGGAGATCTGTGTCGTCGACGAGATCGCCGCCGCCGCCGAGCTCGTCATGGGCAAGACCGCCTCGGTGCCCGTGGCAGTGGTCCGGGGGGTCGATCCCAGCTGGTTCGGTGAGGGGTCGGTCGTAGGCGACGTCGTACGGAGCCCGGCAGAGGACCTCTTTCGTTGAGAGGTCCCGGACACGGGGCCGGCGCGGAGACCGGGCGGCCGATCAAGGCGGCCCTCGATGCCCTGCCGCTCGCCGGCCGTCAGGCCGGCGTGGGCGGCTTCACCGCCCATCTGGCAGAGGCGCTCGTGCAGCGCGACGACGTGAGCCTGCTGATGTACGCAATCGGCCGTCGGGCCGCAGCCGTGGGGGAGCACCTCCCGAAGGGAGCACTGCTGAGGACCCGCTCGTTGCCCACCCGCCTCGTGAACCTGGGCTGGCAGTACACGAGGCTCCCGTCGGTCGAGCGGCTGACGGGCCCGGTCGACGTGGTCCACGGCACCAACTACGTCGTCCCCCCGACGCGCCGGGCAGCGAGCGTGGTGACAGTCCACGACCTGACGGCACTGCGCTTCCCGGCGCTCTGCGCGCCGGCCTCGCTCACCTACCCGGCACTAGTCCGCAAGGCGATCGCCCGGGGGGCGTTCGTGCACACCCCGTCGCGCTTCGTCGCCGAGGAGGTCATCGAGATGCTCGATGCCGAGCCGGAGCGGGTCCGCGTCATTCCCCACGGGCTCGTCCCCGCCGCCGACGGCCTTGGCGTCGAGTCTCCGGTCGCGTCCCCGTACATCCTCGCCGTCGGGACAGTCGAGCCGCGGAAGGATTACCCGACGCTCGTCACAGCCTTCGATGAGCTGGCGGCGGGACAGCCGGAGCTGCGCCTCGTCATCGCCGGCGCTGACGGCTGGGGAACAAAGGCGCTCGAGAGTGTCCTGGCCGACCTGCGCTCGCGGGACCGGGTGATCCGCCTCGGGTACGTGGACGGCCCGACGCGGGCCAGCCTGCTGCGCCACGCCTGTGTGCTGGCTTACCCGTCGGTCTACGAGGGCTTCGGGTTGCCGCCCCTCGAGGCGATGGCCGCCGGCATCCCCGTGGTGACGAGTGACGGCGGAGCAATCCCCGAGGTGGTCGGCGATGCCGCTCTCGTCGTGCCGGCCGGCGACGCCACGGCTCTCGCGATGGCGCTGCGCAAAGTCATGGACGAGCCCGGCCTTCGGGAGGGTCTGATCCGCCGGGGCCACGAGCTCGTGCTGGATCGGCCGTGGAGCGATGCGGGGGCGGAGATGGCCCGGCTGTACCGCGATGCCTGGTCTGCTCGTTGAGCATGCCGAGGATGCCGGGCAGAGCCCGCCCGCCGCGGACCGGGCCAAGGACGAGAGCCCACCCGTGACCGCTGCCGGCCCCGGACAAGCTGTCCCTACGCCGTTGTTGTCAGTGGCCGTGGTGGCCGAGCAGCTCCGGCGCCGTGTCCCGGGGGGGATCGGCACCTATGTGACCTGCCTCGTACGCGGCCTCGCCGGGCTGCCGGCCCCGCCACGAGTCACGTTGATTGCGGGCCGCCTCGGGCGCCCCGGCGGCGTCAGTGAGCAGATCGGTTCCGGCCTGCGCATTCCGGCGTTCGGTCCGCCACTCCCGACCGAGCTCGTGACCCGCTTGTGGGACCGCGGGCTGCTGAGCGCGGGAGCCGTGGGGCGACGGGCCGACGTGGTGCATGCGACGTCGATGGCGATACCTCCCCTCGAGAGCGCCGTCCGGCGGCACCTGCCGACCAGGCGCCGACGGCCCATCCTCACTGCCATGGTCCACGATCTCGCCTGGCGGCGGTTCCCCGAGTCCGTCCCCGCCCGCGGCCGCCGCTGGCATGAGGATGGCCTTCGCCGGCTGGCGCGAGAAGCCGCCGCCGTCGTCGTCCCGTCCGAGCAGACGGCGGACGAGCTCGGCTCGGCGTCGGCGGGCTTCGACACGTCGCGGATCGTCGTCATCCCCGAGGGCGCTGACGGCCTGCCTGCTCCCGATGCCGTCGCCGCAGCCGCCTTCCTCCGCCGGCTCGATGTCGACGGGCCCTACCTGCTCACCGTGAGCACGCTCGAGCCCCGGAAGAATCTGGAGCGACTCGTGGCCGCCTATGCGGCCATCCGGTCGTCCCTCCCCGAGCCATGGCCTCTGGTCGTGGTGGGGCCCCCCGGATGGGGGCCAGCCCTTGCGCCGGCGCCGGGGGTAGTGCTGGCGGGTCGCGCCGACGAGGCAGTCTTGAGCGCCCTGTATGCCTCCGCTCGCGTGGTGGCGTACGTGCCTCTGGCCGAGGGATTCGGACTCCCGGCGGTCGAGGCGATGTCCGCCGGCGCACCGCTCGTTGTCAGCTCCGGCGTGCCGAGCGCCACACCGGCCGTGACGGGCGTGGACCCGTTCGATGTCGATGCGATCGCCGGAGCCCTGTTCAGGGCCGGAACGGACGAAGCGTGGCGAGCCGAGTTGGTCGCCGCCGGCCGGCAGCATGCCGCCGGGCTCAGCTGGGAAGAGACCGCCGGACGGCACCTCGCCTGGTGGACGTCGCTCCGGGCCGGCTGATGCCCCTCGCCGTCAGTCTCGACGTAAGCGCCATCCCGCCACGGCCTGCCGGGGCGGGTCGCTACGTGCTCGAGCTGGCACGTGCTCTGGCGGCCGAGGTCGACCTTTCGCTCACGGTGGTCGCCCGCCGCGACGACTCTGCGCGCTGGCAGGCACTCGGCCCGCGCCGGCTGGTCAATCCCGTCTGGGTGACGCGCCCCGGACGGATCGCGTACGAGCGGTGGCTGCTCGGACCTGCCCTCGAGCGGCTGTCGAGACCTCGGGTAGCTGTGCACCACGGACCCCACTACACGTTCCCCACTCACGCCGGGCGGATCGCCTCCGTGGTGACGATCCACGATCTGACCTTCTTCGATCATCCCGAGTGGCACGAGCGGGCCAAGGTGCGCTTCTTCCGCCAGGCGATCCGCCGAGCTGCGGCTAAAGCCGACGTCATCGTCTGCGTCAGCCGCACCACCGCCGATCGACTGAACGATCTCCTCGACCCGAGGGGGGAGGTCGTCGTCATACCGCATGGGGTCGACCACGCACGTTTCTGCCCGGCCGCCGACCCGGCCGCCGACGCCGTCCTGACGACCCGAGCCGGCGTGCCGGGCGGGCTCGAGTACGTGTTGCACGTCGGCACGCTGGAACCGCGCAAGGGGGTCGCCGATCTGATTGCCGCCTTCGACGAGCTCACCACGGTCCGCCATCACCTCGCACTGGTCCTGGCCGGCCTGCCGGGGTGGGGCGCAGCCGGCGTCGAGGCGGCCATCGCCCGCAGTCGTGCCCCCGAACGCATCCGGCGCCTCGGCTACGTGGCCGACGAGGCGGTGCCGGCGCTGATGCGGCAGGCGGCCGCCGTGGCGTACCCGTCGCTCGACGAGGGCTTCGGCCTGCCGGCGCTGGAGGCGCTCGCGTGTGGGGCACCACTTGTCACGTCCGTTGGAACCGCCATGTCGGAGTTCGCCGGGCCGGCCGCCTGGACGGCCGCCCCCGGCGACCACCGAGGACTCGCCCGGGCGCTCACCTCAGCTCTCGGCAGCGACGAGGCGGAACGGGCTCGCCGGCGCCTGGCGGGCACGGAGCGAGCGTCCCACTTCACGTGGCACCGCTCCGCTCGGGCCCATATCGCTGCCTACGAGCTGGCCGCCGACCGGAAGAGTGGCCGCCCTCGCGAGTGAACGGCGCACCGGCTGGTGCCAGCTCGCCTTCCGCGCCGATTGTCGGTGCACGTCCTATGGTTGGCCGAGTGCGGGCCTATGTGACCGGGGCTTCGGGCTTCGTCGGGTGCTGGCTGACGGCGCACCTGGCGGCCAACGGCGACGAGGTCATCGGCACAGGAGAAGAGGTGGATGTGACCGATCCGGACGCCATCGCCCGATCGGTCGCCGAGAGCGCCCCGGACGTGCTCTACCACCTCGCCGGCTTTGCGCACGTGGGCCGCTCATGGCGCGAGCCGGCAGTGACCTTCCGCGTGAACGCCCTCGGCAGCCTCAATGTGCTCGAGGCCGCTGCGGGCTGCGAGAGCCCGCCGCGGGTGATCCTTGTCAGTTCTGGCGAGGTGTACGGACAGGCGCCTGGTCACGAGCCGCTCCCGGAGTCCGCCGAGCTCCGGCCGCTCAGCCCGTACGCCGCCAGCAAGGTGGCGGCCGAGTTCGTCGGGATTCAGGAATGGCTCGGCCGGGGGCTCCCGGTAGTCCGGGTCCGGCCCTTCAATCACGCCGGACCTGGTCAGTCCGCCGACTTCGTCGTGTCCGGCCTCGCGAGGCGCATTGTCGAGGCTGAAACCGCAGGTGGGGGGGTTGTCCGGGTGGGCAATCTAGAGGCGAGGCGCGACTTCACCGACGTTCGTGACGTCGTGCGGGCATACCGGCTCCTGGCGGAAAAAGGTGAGCCGGGGGAGGTCTACAACGTCGCCGGGGGCCGGGTGACCACAATCTCCGAGGTAGCGATGCTGCTCTGCGAGCTCGCCCGCGTAGACGTCCAGTTGGAAACGGATCCGGCGCTCGTCCGCCCCGTCGAAGTGCCGGTGCTGATCGGCGACGCCACGCACCTCAAGGCGGCGACGGGCTGGTCCCCGCAGATCCCATTCGAGAAGACGCTCGCCGACGTGCTCGAGAGCTGGCGAACCGCTCTCGGCGTGCCGGCTTGAGCATGCACCTCAGCCCTGGACAGAGTTGAAGATCAGGTGGGGCCGGATGGCTCAGGCGGCGAGTGAGGTGAAGTAACCGCGCAGCTGGTCGCGGACCTCGCGAGCCTGCTGGACGACCGCCTGCGCACTCGGCGGCAACAGCTCGGACACCGGCTCCAAAGAGGCGTCGATCCTCTCGAAGACACGGCCGACGGTCCGGTCGATCTCCTTTACCGTCCTGGCGAAGTCCTGGCGAGCGTCCCCGAGCGGCGTCTCGACCATGGAGCGCTGCCGCTCGATCTGCTGGAGCATCTCCCGCCGGCGCACCTGCGCCTGCTGGAAACCCATGATGCCGAGGCCGATGGCCACATAAGCGGCGTCCTGCGCCACCTTCGTCAGGTCGCCGGCGGTCTTCTGGAAGTCGTTGCGAATGTCGGGCACTGGCTCACTCCTCGCTCGGCGGGCCTCTCGGCCCGATCTCATGTCAGGCGCCGGTGCTTGACCGACGCCGTGGGGAAGAGCTGCACGCCGGCTGAACCGGCGGGAGAGCCTCCTCCCTACTGCTTACTATCGTAGCAGCAGTGCTAACCCGAGCAAGCGCGGGATCAGCTCGTGGGGACCGAGGTGCCCGTGCTCCCATTGCCGGGGGGAGGCGCTGGGCCGCCTACTCCGCTCAGCGACGACGCGAAGCGGGCCTGATCGGGCACCTCGCCGTCGGCACTGCCGTGGACGGGCTGACCGTATGCCTCGTCAACGAGGCGAGCGATCTCCCGGCCGTCGATTGTCTCGTGCTCGAGGAGGGCCTTCGCGACGGCGTCCAGCCCCAGCCGGTGCTCGGTGAGCGTCCGGTCGGCTTCCTGCTCGGCCCGGCGCAGGATTCGCTCGATCTCCTCGTCGACGACGCGGCTCGTGTCCTCGGAGTAGTCCCTCGTGTGCATGAGGTCCTCGCCGAGGAAGACCGTCCCCTGGGAGCCCCAGGCCATCGGACCGATACGGTCGGACATGCCCCACTCCCGGACCATCTTGCGGGCCAGCTCCGTGTTGCGCTGCAGGTCGTCGCTCGCTCCGGTGGAGAGACCGTTGTAGACGAGCTTCTCCGCCACGCGGCCGCCCATCCGCACGGCGAGCGAGTCCTCGATGTACTCCCGCGGGTAGATGTGGCGCTCCTCGGCGGGCAGCTGCTGGGTGACCCCGAGCGCCATGCCGGTCGGGATGATGCTGACCTTGAGCAGCGGGTCGGCATTGGGAAGGACATAGGCGAGAACGGCGTGGCCACCTTCGTGGTAGGCGACACGCTCCTTCTCGTCGGGGGAGAGGGCCATCGACTCGCGGGGCTGGCCCATCAACACCCGGTCCCGGGCGGCGTCGAAGTCGCGCATCTGGATCCACTGGCTGCCTCGCCTGACGGCGTGAAGCGCCGCCTCGTTGACGAGGTTGGCCAGCTCGGCTCCGCTCATCCCCGGCGTGCCCCGGGCGACGATCATGAGGTCGACGTCCTCGCTCACCCGCTTGTCGCGGCAGTGGACCTGGAGGATCGGCAGGCGCTCTTCGAGGTCGGGTAGGGGCACGACGATCTGGCGGTCGAAGCGGCCTGGCCGGAGCAGGGCCGGGTCGAGGATGTCGGGACGGTTCGTCGCCGCCATGATCACGACGCCCTCGGTCGGGTCGAAGCCGTCCATCTCGTTCAGCATCTGGTTGAGCGTCTGCTCGCGCTCGTCGTGGCCTCCGCCGAGGCCAGCCCCGCGCTTTCGGCCGATGGAGTCGATCTCGTCGACGAAGATGATCGCCGGAGCCTGCTTGCGGGCCGTCTGGAAGAGGTCCCTCACCCGGCTGGCGCCGACTCCGACGAACATCTCCATGAAGTCCGAGCCGCTCACCGAGAGGAACGGAACGCCCGCCTCACCGGCCACGGCGCGAGCGAGGAGAGTCTTGCCGGTCCCCGGCGGCCCGACGAGCAGGACGCCCTTCGGCACCCGGGCCCCGATGTCGCGAAAGCGCGCCGAGGACTTGAGAAAGTCGACGACCTCGCTGATCTCCTGTTTCACGCCCAGATAGCCGGCGACGTCGCCGAAGGTGGTGCGGGGGCGCTCGGTCGTGTACAGCTTGGCGCGGGAGCGGCCGATCGACATGATCCCTGACATCTGTCCCTGCGCCCGCCGGTTCAACCAGATGAGGAAGCCGAAGATAAGGGCGATCGGGAGCACGTAGATGAGCGCCGTCTCGAGGAGGCTGCTCGAGGGGGTCGAGTACGTCGTCGTGACGTTTGCGTTCTTCAAGGCGGTGAGGTCCGCGGGGGGGAGCTGCAACGGCCCCCCGGCGGTGTACTGCTGACCGTCGGACAAGCGGCCCGTGATGGCGCCGGTTGAGTTGTCGATATTGGCGGTTTGGACCTTGTTCTGGGTCACGTCGGTCATGAAGCTGTTGAATGTCAGTGGCTTGGAGGTCGAGCCGTGCAGGAAGGATGAGAGAAACAGGACGGCCACCACAACGAGCACGAGCGCCACCGCCCAGCGCCACGGCTGCTCAGGCCCGCCTGACGCGCCGGCTCCCTGTCTTCCCGAGCTACCGGGTCGCAGGTCTTGGGGGTTGCGACTCACGCCTCATATCGTAGGCCCCTACGGCCTCATATCGGACATCAGCTGGGCGCACGTGGCCGCTGCACGGCCCGGTTTGACCGGCGATCTGTCCTCGGCGACGCTCGCCCTGTGAGCGACGTCTCTGTTCGGGCAGACGGAAACCCCTTCGGCGTTCTGGAAGCCGTCTTCGGCATCGCGGCCGGTTTCCTGTTGTCGAGCCTCGCGGCGGCCGCATACGGGTCAACGACGGGCCGTGGGAGCAGCGCGACTGTTGGGAGCGACATCGTGACATTCGTGGCGCTGTGGGTGGGTTTCTTGGGGGGTGTCGTCGTGGCGACCCGGTCACATGCCCCCGGGCGACCGTTGGCCGCCGCCGAACCGGTCCCAGCCCACCCACCTGGAGGCCCCGTGGCCGCGCCGACGCCTGCCCGGGCGGGGACCGGCCGCATCGTCGCCGACTATGGCCTTCGGCTCCGCCCGTGGCCCGACGTCCCCCTCGGGATCTCTGTCGGCATCGCCGCCCAGTTCGGCCTGGTGCCTTTGCTCGAGCTGCCGCTGCAGCCGTTCGTGCACAACCTGAGCCGGCAGCTCGGGCATCCGACACGGCAGCTGCTCGGGCCGGTGAACGGGACCGCCTTTGTCATCCTGACGATCTTCGTCTGCGTGGGCAGCCCGCTCGTCGAGGAGATCTTCTTCCGCGGCCTGCTGCTCCGGGGGCTGCTAGGCAAGCTCGCCGGCCTCGGTCGGCGGGCCGGGCCGGCTGTCGCCATCGTCGTCACCGGCCTCGTTTTCGGCCTGGTGCACTTCGAGCCGCTGCAGTTTCTCGGCCTGGCGGGCTTTGGCATGGTGCTCTCCTACCTCGCCTACCGAACGGGCCGCCTCGGCCCGTCGATCGTCGCTCATGTCTCGTTCAACACCACCACAGTCGTGGCTTACGTGTTGACCCACTCCAAGTAGGCTCCCCGCGTCATGACCACAGAGCCCGCCGGTTCCGCCGGCGCCGCATTGGCCGGGATCTTCAAGGCTTACGACGTTCGCGGCACCGTCCCGGACCAGCTGAACCCGCGGATCGCCTGGGCCATCGGAGCGGCATTCGCCCGGTTCGCCAAGAAGGAGCACGGCGCCGCCCGCATCGTGATCGGCCGCGACATGCGGGAGTCCGGCGTGGACTTGGCGCTCGGCCTCGCCGCCGGGGCCTTGTCAGAAGGCGTCGGCGTGGTGGACGCCGGCCTCGTCTCGACCGACCTTCTCTATTTCGCCTCGGGCTCGCTCGACATGCCGGGCGCCATGCTCACCGCATCCCACAACCCGGCCCGCTACAACGGCATCAAGTTCTGCCTGGCCGGGGCGTCGCCGGTGGGACAGGACAGCGGCCTGGCGGAGATTCGCCGCGTCGCCGAAGAGGTACTCGAGTCCGCCCCCGCGGACGCAGGTGTGGAGGAGGCAGCCGCGGATCCGCGCCTCGAACGCGCCGACCTCATCGAGGCGTTCGCCGCCCACGTCCGGTCCTTCATCGATCCTGCCGCCCTGCGCCACTTGAAGGTGGTGGCAGACACGGCGAACGGGATGGGCGGCCTCGTCGCTCCCCGGGTGTTCGAGGGATTGCCTTTTGATGTGGAGATCCTCTTCGCCGAGCTCGACGGCAACTTCCCCAACCATCCGGCCGACCCGATCCAGCCGGAGAACCTCGTCTCCCTGCGGGGGAGGATCCTCGAGACGGGCGCCGACGTCGGTCTCGCCTTCGACGGCGATGCCGACCGCGTCTTCCTCGTCGACGAGAATGCAGAGCCACTCTCGGGCTCTCTCACGACGACGATCGTGGCGGCGGCCATGCTCGAGAAGCACCCCGGGGCGACGATCCTCTACAACCTGATCTGCTCGAAGGCGGTCGCCGAGATCGTCGCCGAGCGCGGCGGCGTCCCGGTGCGGACCCGCGTCGGCCACTCCTTCATCAAAGCGCTCATGGCCGAGACCGGTGCGGTCTTCGGCGGTGAGCACTCGGGCCATTACTACTTCCGGGAGAACTACCGGGCGGACTCGGGCATCATCGCCGCCCTGGTCGTTCTCGAGGTGATGTCGAAGGCGGGCTCGTCGCTCTCGGAGCTGCGCAAGCCCTTCGAGCGCTACGCCGACTCGGGGGAGGTCAACACAGAGGTTCACGACGCCGCCGCCGTGCTCGCCGGCATCGAGGAGCATTACGCAGCAACCGGTGCCGACCTCGACCACCTCGACGGGCTGACAGTCGACAACGGCTCGTGGTGGTTCAACCTGCGGCCGTCGAACACCGAGCCCCTATTGCGCCTGAACCTCGAAGCGCCCGAGGTAGAGCAGTGCGCCGAGCACCTGGAAGAGGTCATCGGCCTCGTGCGGGCGCTCGACGAGGCTTGCTCGACCGGAGATGCCAGCGGCGACGCCACCGGTGACGCCGCCGCTGCGAGAGCCGGCCGCTCATCGACCGACGCGACGACAGGGAGCTGACTAATGCCGCTTGACCCTCTCCTGCTCGAGATCCTGGCCTGCCCGGAGGACAAGGGCCCGCTCCTTTACTTCGAGGACGAGGCGACGCTCTACAACCCGCGCCTGCGGCGCCTGTACCGCATCCTCGATGGCATACCCGTCCTGCTGGTCGAGGAGGCCGAGACGGTGACCGAGGAGGAGCACGCCCGCCTTGATGCGAAGGCGGCAGCAGACGGGGTAAAGCCGAACTTCGACCCGGCCGTTGCGCCCGGCCCCCCGCCTCCCTCCGGCTCGTCGGGCGCCGGCAGCGGGGAATCGCCGCATCCGTGACCGCCGGCCCGGCAGCCACAGCCGTGCCGGACCCTCCCCTTCACGACGTGGCCGACCTTGGCCTGGCCGCCCAGGGGGGCCACCACGTCGAGTGGGCATCTCTGCGGATGCCCGTGCTTGCGGCGGTGAGGGCGCGTTTCTCGGCTGAGCGTCCGCTCGCGGGCGTCCGCGTCGGGGCGTGCCTCCACGTGACAGCGGAGACAGCCAATCTGCTCCGAACCCTGACCGCCGGCGGGGCAGACGTGGCTGTGTGCGCTTCGAACCCATTGTCGACCAACGACGACGTGGCGGCAGCTCTCGTCGCCGTCGACGGTGTCGCCACGTTTGCCCGTCGCGGCGAGGCGCCCGCCGTCTACGAGTCTCACCTCGATGCGGTCCTCGACCACCGCCCGGCTCTCACGATCGACGATGGTTGCGACCTGGTAGCTCGGCTCCACCTGGAACGGCCTCAACAGGCGGCGGAGGTTCTCGGTGGCACGGAGGACACGACGACCGGTGCCCTCCGGCTGCGTGCCATCGCCGCCAGCGGCTCGCTCAGGTATCCGGTCGTGGCGGTGAGCGGCGCCGAGACGCGGCGCCTGGCTGACAACCGCTACGGAACCGGGCAGTCGACGATGGACGGGATCATGCGGGCGACGAACGTCCTCATCGCCGGCACGACGGTCGTTGTCGCCGGCTACGGCAACTGCGGTCGCGGCATCGCCGAGCGTGCGCGCGGGCTCGGGGCGATCGTCATCGTGACCGAGACAGACCCGTTGCGGGCGCTCGAGGCTGTGCTCGACGGCTACCGGGTCATGCCGATGTCGGAGGCTGTGCGCGAGGGCCGGGTCTTCGTCACCGCCACCGGCAACCGCGACGTGATCAGGCGGGAGCATTTCGTCGAGATGCGCGACGGTGCCATTCTCGCCAACGCCGGCAACTTCGACGCCGAGATCGACGTGGGCGCCTTGGCCGAACTGGCGACAACCTCGACGCGCCAGGTGCGCCCGATGGTCGACGAGTTCGTCATCACCGACGAGCAGGCGGGCGCGCGCCGCCTCCTCCTTCTCGCCGAGGGCCGGCTCGTCAACCTGGCGGCGGCAGAGGGTCACCCGCCCGAAGTGATGGACCTTTCCTTTGCCGTGCAGGCACTGGCGTGCGAGTGGCTTGTCCGCCACCACGCCGAGCTGGAGCCGCTCCTCCACGACGTGCCCGAGGAGATCGATACGGCTGTCGCCGCCATGAAGCTCGCCACAATCGGCGTGGCGGTCGATGAGCTCTCCGCCGCCCAGCAGGCCTACCTGGCGTCGTGGACCGGTTCGTGAGCTGGGCCGGGAAGGCAAGAAGTGACTTAGACTTCCCCGGGATGGGCCAGCGTACGGGTCTGTGGTTGCGAGTCGATGCCAGTCGCAGGCAAAACGACCCACGTAAGGCGACTCGTGGTCGCTGAGCATGGTGCGGCTTAGAGGTAAGTCCTGCCCGTCTCGGTGCCGGCTGTCGGCGCCCGGCGGAGAGGGAGCAAAACGCGTCTTTCACGGCACGGCCGGGCTCGTCCCTCGCGGGGGCCGAGCCGCCCGGCCCGGGCGCGTGATCTCCTCAGCAGGCGGGTGTGGGGCCAAAGACCAGGTCAGCCGTACGCCGGCCCATCATGGCGGCACGGCGAGCGGACCGGAGACAAAACCAGCCGTGCGAGAAGGCGTCAAGGCGCCGATGGCCGTCAAGGCTGCCTGAGGAGGACCGATGGACATTGTTGTCAACGCCCGCCGCGTCGAGGTTTCGGACGATCTGCGGGCTTCTGCCACGCGCAAGATCGAGCGCCTCAACCGGTTCCTAGCCGGGATGGAGCGTGCTGAAGTCTCGTTCTCCGACGGCCGGCCGGGCCACCTGGCGGCATCTGTGACCTGTGAAGTCGTGTTGGAGGGACATGGCCACGTCGTGCGGGCGTCGGCGGCAGGCGCGAAACCGGCGGCGGCCCTCGAGGCCGCAGTCGACAAAGCGGAGCACCGCCTCACCCGCTTGAAGGAGAAATTGGTCGGACGGTCGAGGCCCCGCCACCGGGACGGACAGCGGCCTACCGGCGGCGACGAGGGTGGGGACGACGAGGACCTCGACATAGACCTGGAAGGGATCACAGAGCTCTGACCGAGGCCTCTAGCCGCCCCCGGGCCGGCCAGGCCGCCGGCCGAGCGGGCGAAGCTGTCACCGCCGGCGCTGGTCGTGTTAGCGCAGGCCTCGAGGGCGACCTGGCGATCGTCGGCTCCACGGCGACAGGCAAGACGGCGCTGGCCGTCGAGCTGTGGCGGCGCCTGCCGGGCATTGAGCTCGTCTCGGTCGATGCCATGGCCGTTTACCGTGGGCTCGACATCGGGACAGCGAAGCCCAGCAGATCCTCCACCGCCGGCCGCCACGGTGAGGGGCCCGGTCCCACCGGCGCCCCGTCCGGCCCGCGCTGGCACCTTCTCGATCTTGTCGAGCCCGAGGAGGAGTTCTCCGTCGCACAATTCCAGCAGGCGGCCGTGGCCGCGCTGGGTTCCATCCGCGGGCGTGGGCATCACGCCGTCCTCGTCGGCGGCACCGGGCTCTACCACAGGGCAGTTGTCGACGGCCTGGAGCTGCCCGGCCGCTTCCCTGCCATCGCGGCCGACCTCGAGGAGGAGGCCGAGGGCGGCCCGGCGTCCGTCGCCGCCCTGCATCGCCGCCTCGGCGATCTCGATCCCGTCGCGGCCTCCCGCATAGACCCGGCAAACCGCCGGCGGATCGTGCGGGCTTTGGAGGTGACCCTTGGGAGCGGGCGGGGTTTCTCGAGCTTCGGTCCGGGGTTGGAGCATTATCCGGCCCACAGAATTCGGCTTGCGGGGCTCCGGCTCGAGCGTGCTGAGCTGATCCGGCGCCTGGCTGGCCGGCTCGACGCCCAGCTCGCTTCCGGCTGGCTCGACGAGGTCCGTGAGCTGGCGTCACGGCCGGGAGGGCTTTCGCGTACTGCTGCCCAGGCGATCGGCTACCGGGAGCTGCTCGAGGTCGTCGCTGAGGGGCGGCCGCTGTCATCGGCCAGAGACGCCATCCTGGTGCGGCTGAGAGCCTTCGCCCGCCGGCAGGAGGCGTGGTTCCAGCGCGATCCGAGGGTCCGGTGGTTCGAAGCGGACAGCCCTCGCCTCGCCGAGGACGTGACGGAGTTCTTCGTCGCGGGCGACTCGGGCCAACGTGCACCCGACCCGGCCGGAGGCGCCGAGCGGGCATGGGAGACTGGAGCCCGATGACGGTCGTGTCTCTGCTCAAGTATCACGGGCTCGGCAACGATTTCCTGATCTCGCTCCACCCAGCCGGCCTTCCCGGAGGCGACGAGCTGGACGCGGACTTCGTCACCACCGTGTGCGACCGCCATCGGGGCGTCGGGGCAGACGGGGTGATCGTCGCCCGCCCTCCGAGCGCCCGGCAGCCCGCTGCCCCGCAGTCCGGCGACGGGAGCGATGCGCATGCGCCCCCGCCGGTTCGCATGGAGCTGCGCAACGCCGACGGCAGCGGGGCCGAGACGAGCGGGAACGGCTTGGCCTGCCTCGGTCTCGCCCTTGTCGACGCAGGCGTGGCACTCAGCCGCACCGTCGTCATCGAGACCGTGGTGGGAATGCGCACCGTCACGGTCGGGCCGCGATCAGGCGCCTGCTCGGAAGTTCGTGCCGAGATGGGCCGGCTGCGGGTACGGCCGCAGCCCGTCGACGCGGCCCTCCGCGCAGGATGGCCATCGTTTGCCGTGGACGCCGGCAACCCCCACCTCGTCCTCATCGTCACCACACTCGACGGCATCGACGTCGCAGGGTTGGGGCAGCGGCTCGAGGCAGCCAGGCCCGGCGGACAGAACGTCGAGTTCGTCGCGCCCGGCTCTGACGGTGGCCTCGATCTCGTCACGTTCGAGCGCGGAGCCGGCATCACTGAGGCGTGCGGAAGCGGGAGCTGCGCGGCGGCCGCCGCCGCCCGGGCTCTCGGCTTGGTGAAGGACCGGGTCGAGGTGCGCAATCCGGGCGGAACGGCGGTGGTGGACCTGCACGGTGAGGACCCGTTTTCCCCCACTGCTCTTTTGACCGGCCTCACGTGCCGGGTCGCTCGCATCGAGCTCGAGCTTGATCTCGAACGCCGAGCCGCTCTCAGGTGAGGTCCGAGGATGGCTGAGCTATGACGCTCATCGACCGGAGCTTCCGGGAGAAGATCGTCCTCGTGGGCATGGTGTCATGGCCTCGCACCGTTGAAGAAGTGGAAGCGAGCCTCGATGAGCTCGCCCTCCTCGTCGACACCGCCGGCGCCGACGAGGTCGCCCGCGTCCTCCAGCGGCGGGAGTCTCCGGACCCGGCCACTTACATCGGACGCGGCAAGGCGGAGGAGGTGCGGCGCATCTCGGAGGCAGCCGACGCCGACACTGTCGTCTTCGACGACGAGCTCACGCCGGCTCAGCAGCGCAACCTCGAGCAGATCCTCGGGCGGACGGCCATCGACCGGGCCGCCGTCATCCTCGACATCTTCGCCCAGAATGCCCACACCGAGGAGGGGCGAGCTCAGGTCGAGCTGGCCCTCCTGCAGTACCGTCTGCCCCGTCTGCGCGGCCGGGGCCTCACCCTTTCGCAGCAGGCGGGACGGATCGGCACCCGAGGGCCGGGCGAGACGCAGCTCGAGGTGGACCGCCGGCGCATCATGCGCCGCATCCGCAAGCTCGAGGTCGATCTCCGCGATCTCGAGCGGACCCGCAGGACCCAGCGTCGCTCCCGCACCCGCGGCGCCTACCGGCAGGTCTCCTTCGTCGGCTACACCAACGCCGGCAAGTCGACGCTCCTCAACTACCTCACCAACGCGGACGTTCTGGTGGAGAACCGGCTGTTCTCCACGCTCGACCCCCGCACGAGGCGCCTCGAACTGCCCGGGGGCGAGGTGGTGCTGTGCTCGGACACGGTGGGTTTCGTGCGAAAGCTGCCCCACCAGCTGGTGGATGCCTTCCATGCCACTTTGGAGGTCGTCTCCGCCGCTGATCTGCTCGTGCACGTCGTCGACGGATCGGCCGCCGATCCGGTCGGGCAGATAGAGGCCGTCCAGGGAGTGCTGAGCGAGATCGGAGCCGACCAGGTGCCCGTGCTGGTGGCTGTCAACAAGGCCGACGTCGCTCCTCGCCAGGCGGCTCGGCTGGCGGCCAATTCCCCGGGCGCCGTCGCCTTCTCCGCCTTGACCGGCCGCGGCGTCCCGGCTCTGCTGACGGCGATCAGTGAGCGAGTGCGGGCAGGCGACCACACTGTGGAGCTCGCCGTGCCGGTAGGAAGGGGAGACGTCGTGGCCGCAGTGCACAGGGAAGGGGAGGTCATCGGCGAGCAGTACGACGGGGAGACCGTCCATCTGCAGGCAAGGCTGGACGAGCGAGGGACGCGGCGCTTCGCGGAGTTCCTCCGATGACGGCCCCTTCGGGCCTGCGCCCGGCCGGCTTCGTGCCGCCTGTGTATCCGTTCGATCTGCTGACGGAATTCAGCGAATTGGCGGCTTCGCACGAAGGTGGCCCGGTCGACCTCTCGATCGGCACGCCGTGCGACCCTCCGCCGGCGGCGGTTATCGAGGCGCTCGGCAGCTCCGGCTCCGAGCGCGGCTATCCGGCCTCCGTGGGGACCCTGGAGCTCCGTCAGGCCGCGTCGGCGTGGATGGCGAGACGTCTCAGCGCCGACGTGGACTCCTCTCATGTGGCCGCCTGCGTGGGGACGAAGGAGTTCGTGGCAGGGGTGCCTCATTGGCTGGCACTGCGCGATCCCTCCCGTGACACCGTCCTCTACCCGCCGCTCGCCTACCCCACCTACGAGATGGGCGCGGTGCTGGCCGGCTGCCGGGCAGTGCCGATCCCGGTCCGCGACGACGGGCGGCTCGACCTCGAGGCCATCAGCGAGGACGACGCCGGGCGGGCGCTCTGCCTGTGGGTGAACTCGCCGGGCAACCCGGCCGGCCAACTCGAGGACCTGGGGGCTGTGGCCGCCTGGGGGCGCTCCCACGGCGTGCCGGTCTTCTCCGACGAGTGCTACGCCGAGTTCACCTGGGACGGACCCGGCCGGACCGTTCTCGAGCACGGCCTCGAAGGGCTCGTAGCTGTCCACTCGCTCTCGAAACGCTCGAACCTCGCCGGGGTGCGGGTGGGCTTCTTCGCCGGTGACCCCGACCTTGTCGGCTACCTGGCCGCCGTGCGCCGGCACGCCGGCTTCATGGTGGCGGGTCCGGTGCAGCACGCCGCAGCCGTCGCCCTCGGTGACGACGAGCACGTGGATCGGCAGAGGGAGGTGTACCGGGAGCGTTTGGAGCGTTTCTCCGCCTGGCTCGGGGAGGCGGGGCTGCCGTCGCCGGAGCCAGGCGGGGCTTTCTACCTGTGGGTGCCGGTGCCGCCGGCGGTGGCTGCGACGGCGAGACCGGGGGAGTCAGCGGCCTTCGCCCTCGGGCGGCACCTCGCGTCGGCCGCCGGGATCCTCAGCAGTCCCGGCAATGCCTATGGGCCGGCGGGTGCCGGCCATCTCCGTCTTGCCATGGTGCAGCCCATGGAGCGCCTCGAGCTCGCTGCGGGGCGGCTCCTGAGGTAGGGAGGCGCCGGCGGGGCCGCGCCGGCGCCGGCGGGATGGGCGGCCGGCGCCGGCGGGGATCGGCCGGCAGACCCCCACACCTGTCCGCGCGCGTCTCCACCTGCCGGAGATAACCGCATGCAGCCTTCACGGGTGGACGCGCTCAGTTCAGGCGCGTCGCCACGTGCACACAGCCTGTGGCCCGGCGGACTGGTCCCATTATGTTGGCGCCACAGTGAGCGATCTCAGCAAAGCGATAGATGAGCTGTGGGCCGGTCGCGCGGAGCTGTCCCCGCACGACGGTGAGGCCCGCTCAGTGGTGGCCGAGGCCGTCGACTTGCTCGATGCGGGCACGGCGCGGGTGGCAGAGATCGTCCCCGACGGCTCGGTCGTTGTCCACGAGTGGCTGAAGGAGGCGATCCTGTTGTGGTTTCTCCTCTCGGAAGTGGCGACGTTCGAGGTCGGCCCGTTTGAGTACGCCGACAAGATCCCGCTGAAGAAGGGGTTCGAGGCTGCCGGCGTGCGGGTCGTTCCCGGCGCCTCCGCCCGCTGGGGGTCATTCCTGGAGCGTGGCGTCATCTTGATGCCGAGCTATGTCAACATCGGCGCGCGCGTCGGAGCGGGAACGATGGTCGACACCTGGGCCACAGTCGGCTCGTGTGCGCAGATCGGCCAGCGGGTCCACCTCTCAGGCGGCGTCGGCATCGGTGGGGTGCTCGAGCCGCCGAACGCCGTTCCGGTGGTGATCGAGGACGACGTCCTCGTGGGGAGCCGCTCGATCGTCACCCAGGGCGGGCGGATCGGCCGCGGGGCCGTTGTGGGGGAGGGCACGATCCTCAACCCGTCGATCCCGGTCATCGACGGCGACACCGGCGAGGAGCTGAGCCGCGGCGTCGTGCCCCCGTGGAGCGTCGCCGTCGGGGCCATGCGCCGGAGGGAGCTTCCGGGCGGCGAATTCTTCCTCCCCTGCGTCCTCGTCCTCCGCCGGCTGAGCGAGGGCGAGCGCCACGACAAAGCCCGCTTGAACGAGATCCTCCGGAGCCACGGCGTGTCGGCATGACCGAGCATCTGCCCCGATGGGGCGGTGGCGGAGGCCCCGATCTGCTGCGCCGGGTGGCCGAGCTCGTCGACATCCCTTCTGTGAGCGGGCACGAGCAGGCCATCGCCGATCATGTAGAGGCGATCCTCGGCGGCCACAATGGGCTGGAGGTGCGTCGTCTAGGCGACAATGTGCTCGCCCGTACCAACCTCGGCCTCCCACAGCGCCTCGTTCTCGCCGGCCACCTCGACACCGTGCCGCCGAACGGCAACGACCGGGCGATCCTCGATGCCGGCTGGTGCAGCGGTCTCGGTGCTGCCGACATGAAGGGCGGCCTGGCAGTGATGCTCGAGGTCATCTCCAGCCTCGAGCGCCCTGTGACCGATGTCACGTTCATCGCCTATGTGTGCGAGGAGGTCGACCAGGCCCGCTCCGGCCTGAGGCAGATCGAGGCAGCCGAGCCCGATTGGCTCCTCGCCGACGCGGCTGTGCTCGGAGAGCCGACAGCCTCGCTCGTCGAGGCCGGCTGCCAGGGCGTCCTCCGGGTGCACATCGAGATGCGGGGGGAGCGTGCGCACACCGCTCGCCCCTGGATGGGCTCCAATGCGATCCACCGGATGGTTCCTGTCCTCGCTGCTGTCGTCGGCTACAAAGGAAGGCAGCCTGTGATCGACGGCTGCGAGTACCGGGAGGCGCTCCAGGCGGTGCGGGTCGAGGGTGGAGTGGCCAACAACGTCGTGCCCGACTCGGCGGTCCTGGTGCTGAACCACCGCTTCGCCCCGGACCGCGACGTCGACGAGGCCTTCCATGCAATAGCCGCCCTCGTCGAGCCGGAAATCGATGCGGCCGCCGGCGACACCGTCACTCTCCTCGACTCAGCTCTGGCTGCAGCACCCAACCTCGCCCATCCGTTGCTGTCCCGTCTCGTCTCGGCCACCGGGGAGTCGCCGAGGGCCAAGCTCGGGTGGACCGATGCGAGCTTCTTCAGCGCCCGGGGCGTCCCGGCGGCAAACTTCGGACCGGGCGAGCCGAGCCTCGCCCACACGGCCGGCGAACGCGTCGAAGGCACCGATCTCGAGCGGGCATATGCCGTGTTGCGCGACCTCGTCTGCGGGACCTGAAGCCCGCGCCGGCCTCGGCATTGCGGCTGGGGCAGGTAGCCTTGAGTCAAGCCTCAGCCGTCAGATCGTCGGCCGTGGCCGGTCCAGGACCGTGGGGGGCACCGATGATCAGCGACATGCATGCAGGCGCCGGCCGCGCCACGACCGGCGCCCCACGACCGGGTGCTGTCTCGGCTGAAGCGTCAGCGCTGGTAGTGCCCTCGCCCGCATCCGGCGCAGGTCATCCTCCGCCCGGGTGGTGGCTCGCTGCCGACGGAAAGTGGTACCCGCCAGCCGAACCCTCCTCCACCGCCCGCCCGGGTGACGGCCACGGCACCGCGGGGATCGCTGCCACACCGGCCGCCGGGTGGTGGCTCGCCTCGAACCACAGGTGGTACGCGCCGGAATTGCAGTTCGCTGCCTACTCTCGGCCACGGCCGCCGGCGGAGACCGGGCAGGCCGGGAGCCGAACACTTGAAAGGCGCGCGGTCCGCAGACGCGCCACGAAGGACATCCTCCCAGGGCTGAGGAGTACCGCCGCCTCTGGCCGTGGATCGGGATCCTGGTTCGCCGCCATGGAATGGGCGGCGGGAGGAGCTGGCCCGGCAACGGAGAAATCACCGCTCCCGCCTCCGGTGCCCGCGACGCCCTCACCTACCGCTGAAGACGATGCCGGAGCGGCAGCCGCCGGCCGAGCGGCGGGCAGTCCCGGGCCGGTCGATCCGGCCCCGAGTGGTGGCTCTGGGCCCCGCCCCTCGGACGCGCCGTCGGTGGCCAGGGTCACCCCACCGCCCGCCAGCGCCCCCCGCCGCGGCTCGGCCGCGGAGTGGGACTTCATTCCGTCCGAGGACCTCGTTCAGGCGCCCGCTCCGTCGCGGCGGGGGAAGCTGAGCAGCAGGTTGCGGCGCTCGCCAAAACCCGAACCCGAGGAGACCGACGACGACGCTGGGCCACCGGCCGGCGGATGAGAGCGCCGGCAGACAAACCCCCATCAACCCAGCTCGGGGGCCGCTGATACACCCCACCTCTACGTTGGGCACATGGGCATCGGCCGGAGAATTGGGCGCCGCCTGCCGACGCCGCCAGTTGCGACGCCCATTCGGGCCCGCAGCAGAGCAAGCTCAGAGGCGGCGCAGCACGGTCACGACCCGGCCGTAGATCGTTACCTCGTCAGGCCGGAACTCCATCTCCGACAGCCGGGAGTTCGCCGGGACGAGGACCACCTTCCCCCGCCGGCGCTTGAACATCTTGACCGTCGCCTCCTCGTCAGGGATGCCGGCGACGACGATCTCGCCGGGCTCGGCTTCGGGCTGGCGCCGGACGACGACGTAGTCGTCGGGAAGGATGCCAGCTTCGATCATCGAGTCGCCGCGCACCCGGAGCATGAACAGCTCTCCGTCGCCGGTGAAGTCGGCTGGGAGGGGGAGGACCTCCTCGACGGCCTCCTCCGCGAGCACGCCTGTGCCCGCCGCCACATCACCCACGAGCGGCACGTGCACTGCCGGACGCGCTCGCATCACGGCCCCGGTCGACGGCTCGAAGTTGACCACGATCGCCCGCGGCTTATCGGCATCCCGCTCGAGGTAGCCCTCGCGTTGAAGCACCTTGAGGTGGGCGTGAACGGTGGACGAGGACGTCAAGCCGACGGCCTCGCCGATCTCGCGTACCGACGGCGGATAACCGCGGTCTCGAATTCGCTCGGCGATGAATTCGAGGATCCGCCGGCGCTTGCCGGCGAGCGTCGCCTCGGACATCGGGACCTCCTCAGGTCGCTCGGGACTGCGTCCACGCTAACGAGGGCGATCTCCAATTGCAAACACCCGTTCGTGGAACGTGCGTTCGGGCCCGGGTTGACAGCGAACACGTGTTCGTGCTTCGATGTCGACGAGATCAGAAGCAGGCTCGGCCGCCGCAATGTGCCCCTCATGTGGCATATCGGCGTCAAGGAGGTGAAGGGCTGTGGGTGCAGCAGCAAAACTGCCGCTTGAACAGTCGTCCGGCGGCTCTCGCCGGTCACCGCGACGCAGTGCCGGCCGGGCTGGGAGAAGCAGTCGCCGGCCTCCCTCGGCACAGTGGAACGTCCTCGCTGAGGAGCTTGTCGCCTACCCTCCTTGCTCTGCAGGCGGTTCCGAATCCGCACAGCAGCTGGCTGTACTGCCGGTTCCGCACTTCGATCCGCCCGGCCGCCGGCCGGTCCGGCCGCCGGCGCGCCCGCCGGCGGTGCGCCCGAACAGCATCCCGGCCCGCCGGCCGCACGCCCTTCCGGTCCGCATCCCGAACAGCACTCCGACCCACCGCCCGGCACGGCCGAACAGCAGTCCGGCCCGCCGGCCGACCGTCACGCCGACCGTCACGCCGGCCGGTGCCGGTCAGCTCCGACCCGGTAGGAGGGCGAGCCGTCCTGGTCTCGCCTCACAGGCTGCAGCCCTCCCTCCCATCCGGGCCGTCCCAGCGCGAGCGCGAGGGTTGCGGCGCCTCCTCCCCGGAGCCGTCACTCTCGCCGCGCTGGGGACCCTCTGGCTCGGCGCCGGGGCATTGTCGGCGACTCAGGAGCCGAGGACTGACGTGATCCCGGGTTCGGTTCCGAGCCACGGCGGTTACCTCTACGTGATCCGCCCCGGCGACACGTTGTGGGCGATCGCATCCCGCGTGCAGCCAGGCGGCGACCCGAGACCGTTGGTCGACCGGTTGCAGGCAGAGCTGCACGGCGCGACCCCCGTTGCCGGCGACCGGATCATCCTCCCCTAGCTGGCCGACCTGCCCCGCTCCCGCCTGGGCACTACCGTCGGTGCTGTGCGGTGCCCGTGGTGTGGGGCCATCGAAGATCGTGTCGTCGACTCCCGTGAAGTTGAGCAGGGGGCGGCCATCCGGCGGCGGAGGGAGTGCATTGGCTGCACCCGCCGGTTCACCACCTACGAACGGGCCACCGAAGTAGTCATTGTCGTGAAGCGTTCCGGACAGCGTGAGCCATTCGAGCGCCGCAAGGTGGTCGGCGGCGTCCGGGCCGCCTGCAAGAACCGGCCGGTGGCGGCCGAGGCAATCGAGGCCCTCGCGAGCGAGGTGGAGGAGGTGGCCCGGGCGGCCGGTCGCCAGATCGCCAGCGAGCAGGTGGGATTGGCCGTGCTCGCCCGCCTGCGGGCACTCGATGACGTCGCGTCCGTGCGCTTCGCCAGTGTGTACAAAGGCTTCGAAGAGGCGGGCGACTTCGCCCGCGAGCTCAACTTGCTGGGCGCAGACCCGCCGAGCGAGCAAGCGGATGCCGGACCAGTTGACGAAGGGACCGGCTGAGCGCGGGATGCCATGGCTGAGCTGATCGAGCATTGCCCGGGCCGTGTCCTGGCCGTCTATGCCCATCCGGACGACCCGGACATCTCCTCCGGTGGAACCCTCGCCCGCTGGGCGCGGGCCGGCAGCACCATCAACGTCGTGATCTGCGCCAAGGGAGACAAGGGGACGGCCGACCCCGCTGCAGACCCGGGCGCAGTCGCCGAGCGCCGGGCGAAGGAGGCGAGAAAGGCGACGGAGATCCTCGGCGTCGCCGGCCTGGACGTGCTCGGTCTTCCCGACGGGGAGTTCGAGAACGACGTCTGGCTGCGGGGGGAGCTGGTGAGGTTGATGAGGACCTACCGACCTGAGGTCGTCATCTGTCCGGATCCGACGGCGGTCTTCTTCGGGTCTCACCACTACAACCACCGCGATCACCGCATCGTCGGGTGGGCCGTACTCGACGCCGCCGCGCCCGCCTCCTCCTCCCCGCTCTACTTCATGTCCTCCGGACCGGCCCATCAGGTCTCGCTCGTTCTGCTGTCGGGTTCTCTCGAGCCGAACGTCTGGGTGGACATCGGAGAGACGATCGACGTCAAGCTGCGCGCCGTCTCCTGTCACGAGAGCCAGCTGGCCGATGCCAACGACTGGTTCGCCTCGGCACTGCGTGACGGGGCTGCGGAAGCAGGCAGGATGGCCGGCGTCCCGTATGCCGAGGCTTTCCGCGGGCTGTGGCTCGAATGACGCCCGAAGACGAAATGACGCCCGAAGAAACGAGCGGCCGTCGCCTTGAAACGGCCCGGCCGGCGACCGGGAGCGCCGCCCTTGACGTGCTCCATGTCGACATGGACTGCTTCTTCGCCGCCGTCGAAGTGCTCGACAACCCCAGCCTGGCCGGCAAGCCGGTGATCGTGGGCGGGACGGGAGCGCGGGGGGTCGTGGCTTCCTGCTCGTACGAGGCTCGTGCCACCGGGGTCTCGTCGGCGATGCCCATGACGGAGGCACGGCGGCGCTGCCCCGCTGCGGTAGTTATCCAGGGTCGCCACGACCGCTACGGCGAGGTCAGCCGGCAGCTCCACGATGTGCTGAGGGCGTTCACGCCGATCATCGAGCCGATCGCCTTCGACGAGGCGTTCCTCGACGTCTCGGGCAGCCACCGCCTGTTCGGCCCCAGCCGAGCCATCGCATGGTCGATCCGCGGGCGCGTCCGGGCGGAGCTGGATCTCGACTGCTCCGTCGGTGTGGGGAGGTCGAAGCTCATCGCAAAGCTCGCCTCCCGAGAGGCCAAGCCGCGTGCAACTCGCACCGGGAGAGTCGACGGCGCCGGCGTCGTCGTGATCACCGCGGACGAGGAGCTGCCGTGGCTTCAGCCGCGTTCAGTGTCGGACCTGTGGGGAGTGGGGCCCCGCACGACCGAACGGCTCGGGAGCTACGGGATTCGCACAGTCGGAGATCTGGCCCTTCTCGACGAGGCTTCGCTGATCCGTCTCGTCGGTCGGGCGGCGGGGCGACAGCTCTACCGGCTTGCACGGGCGGAGGACCCGCGTCCGGTGGTGGCAGAGCGGGCCGTCAAGTCGATCGGTCACGAGGAGACCTTCGCCACGGACCGGTACGACTTCGATTCCTTGCACAGCGAGCTCGTCCGCTTGTCCGATTCGGTCGGCGGGCGGCTGCGCAGCGCCGGCGTCGTGGGCCGCACCGTCACATTGAAGGTGCGCTTCGGCGATTTCACGACGATCACCCGCTCACATTCGCTCTCCTCGCCTCTGCAGTCGTCCGCCGAGATCGCCGAGATCGGCTCGGCGCTGCTCGCCGGCGTCGAGCTCGGCCGGGGCCTCCGCCTGATCGGGATCACCGTCTCCTCCCTCGAGACTGGCGGCGCTGCGGCGGGCCGCCAGCTCGAGCTGCTGGCGATCGATTCGGGCCGGCAGGAAGACGATCGCCATCGGGCAATGGGTGAGGTCGACGCGGCGGTGGATGCGATCCGCCGGCGATACGGCATGGCGGCGGTCGGCTCGGGCGGCGTCGTCAGCAGCAGCGGCCTCAGGGTGAAGGCGATCGGGGACACGGCGTGGGGCCCGGCGGTGCCCGACGGAGCACCTGAGCCGGCCCCCACGCCGCTCTCGCACCCCTCGCCCGACCGCTCGCATCGGGAGCCACGATGATCGGCCGGCCGATGGTGGCTCTTTCTGCCCCGCGGGACGCCGCGGGGGTCGTCTGTGGCAAAATTGTGCCGTTCGTGAGCGGTGCGCCGCCGCCGCGCGGTAACGTCAATCACGCAGCCGGGATGCCGGAATGCGCAGTGAACGAGGGTGTCCCGACCGGTCGGGAAGGGGGTGTGGGTGCCGCTTTCCGAGGATGAGCAAAGAATCCTCCAAGAGATGGAGCAGAAGCTCTACGAGCACGACCGTGACTTTGTCGAGCGCGTGAACCATGGCTCCCACCGTCTCCACGCCCCAAAGGGTGCGAAATGGTCCGTGGTTGGTTTCGTGGCGGGGTTCGCGCTGCTGTTGTCCACGTTCCGCTTCTCCATTGGACTCGGAGCGCTCGGCTTCTTCTTGATGCTCATCTGTGCGCTCGTCTTCGTGCAGCATCTCCACCAATCCTCGGCGCCGCCCGTCCGCCCCCCGCGGCGCGTCCGCTCGCAGGCACTCGCCGGTGAGTTAACGGCGATGCGCCGGCGAATTCGTTCTCGTTTCGGCCACCGGGACTGAGGAGCGGCCTCGCTTCGCGGCCTGACGCCGGACGCCAGGCTTTGCCTAGCCGTCGACATCGGCGGCACCAAGCTCGCAGTGGGGTTGGTAACCGAGTCCGGGGAGCTCGTGTTCGAGGACCGCATCAGGACGCCGCGGGCGACCGACCCTGAGGCGCTCTTCAAGGTCCTCGGCGACCTGCTCGATATCGGCATCAAGGCCGCCGCCGGCCGGGGTCATCTCGTCGTGTGCGGTGTGGGCAGCGGAGGGCCTATGACCCTCGGCGGCGCGACCATCTCCCCCCTCAACATCCCCGCCTGGCGCGCCTTTCCTCTTCGCCCACGACTGCAAGAGCTCCTCTCCGGCTTCGAGGCGACGAAGGAGGCGCCGGTATTCGTCGATAACGACGCCAAGGCGCTCGCCCTTGCCGAGGGCTGGCAGGGCGCGGCGCGCGGTGAGCGCAACTTCATCGCCATGGTGGTCTCCACGGGCGTCGGCGGCGGCATCGTCCTCGACGGTCGCCTCCTCGACGGCGCCAGCGGTAACGCCGGCCACATCGGCCACCTGATAGTCGAGCCCGACGGCGCACTTTGCCGCTGTGGAGCGCGCGGTTGTCTCGAGGCCGAGGCCTCCGGCACGGGCATCCAACAGCTGACCGGCGCGCCTGCGGAGCTCGCCCCCGCCGACGTCGTCGAGCGCACAGGGCGATTAGTCGGCCGGGCAGTTGCCTCGGTAGCCAACCTCCTCGATCTTCGGCTGGCATTGGTCGGGGGAAGTGTGGCGCTCGGCTTCGGGCTCCGCTTCTTCATTGCCGCCCAACGGGAGTTAGACGCATCTGCCCGAATCGAGCATGCGAGGGGATGCAGAATCGAGCCCGTCGGTCTCGGTACCGGCGCGCCGCTCGTCGGCGCCGCCGCTGTCGGCTGGCGGGGCCTCGCCACCGCCACCTGGTCGGCCCAACCCGTTGCCGAGCGGCCGGCCGGCTTGCCGTCGTGAGGCAGTCTCCCGCGAGCGCTGCCACCCGTCGCTGGGAGCCGGCCCGGGAGATGTGGCTTCTCCGGGCATTCCTGGCGCTCGTCCGCCGGCCGAGCCTATGGGGGACGGCGTTGCTCGAGGTGCGGATGACGGCCGTCCCGGCCTGGTGGAGGCGTATGCCGCTGCTGCCGTTGCCGAGCCCGTCGTGGATGGCCTTTCGGATGGAAACTGCCTACGGTGACAGGGCGGCACGGCCGCCGCCGGACGACGTAATCGTCTGGCTTCAGTGGTGCCGTGACTCCCGTCCGGCTGCTCCCCGTCGGCAATACCCGTGAGCAGGTACGACGTGCGGTATCGTCGCCGCTGATGGGCAGTAGGCCAGCGGTGCTACGACGTCACGAGCGGCAAAAAGGCTGACATGACCGGCCGCGCGCTCGTTCTCAATGCTTCGTACGAGCCGCTGTCGGTGGTGACCGCCCGTCGTGCCCTCGTTCTTGTGCTGTCGGAGCGGGCTGTCCTCGTGCACGGTACGGGCTGCGAGCTCCGCTCCGCAAGGGCGAGCTTCTCGGAGCCCTCTGTCGTGAAGTTGATCCACTACGTGCGTGTGCCCCACCAGACGAGAGTGGCAGTCACCCGGCGTTCCGTGTTCGTGCGCGACGGGCATCGCTGCCAGTACTGCGGGGCGCAGGCCGAGAACATCGACCATGTCGTGCCGCGGAGCCGCGGCGGCGCCCATTCGTGGGAGAACGTCGTGGCCTGCTGCCGGCGCTGCAACACCCGCAAGGAGGATCGGCTGATCGACGAGGCGGGATTCCATCTGTCGCGCCCGCCGAAGGCCCCCCGCTCACGGCTCTGGCTCCTCGCCGCCAGTGGCGACGTGCGCGAGGAGTGGGCCCCCTACGTCTCCCCGGCGCTCGGCCGGGCTGTCGGTCTCTGAGGGGGTGAGACCGGACGCCCGGCTCCTCGCGCCTTCGTCGCCCGGCCTTCTCTGGACGGTCGTCGAACGTGCCGGCCTCCCGTGGGAGTTGCACGGTGCCGGCGAGACGCCGGACGGCCGGCTGATGGTCGTCTGCTCGCCCACATCAGGCGCCGTCGTGCTCGGCAGCACCCAGGCCGCCTCGGACTTCGACGCCGCCAAGTGCGCCAGCGCCGGGCTCGACCTCGTGCGCAGGCGGAGCGGCGGTGGGGCGGTGTTGGTGCGACCCGGCGCCCAGGTGTGGGTCGATTTCTACCTGCCGGCATCCGATCCCCTCTTCTGCACCGACGTCAGCCGCTCGTTTGTCTGGCTCGGCGAGCTGTGGGCAATGACCGTGAGGGCAGCGCGTGGAGTGTCCGCGCCCGTGGCCGTCGCCACGGCGGCCGACTGCCGAGGCGGTGAGTGGGCCCGCCGCCTGTGCTTCTGCGGGCTCGCCCGCGGAGAGGTGACCCTCGGAGGCAAGAAGGTCGTCGGCCTCTGCCAACGGCGCGACCGCGCCGGTGCGTGGTTCCACACGATGGCGCTCACGTCGCTTGACGCCGCCACCGCTGCCGCCGCCGTCTTGGCCGGGGACGAAGGAACCCTCCTCGCCGCCACCACCACCCTCCAATCCTCGGCTGTGGCGCTGCCCAATGCAACCACGGCCAGCGGCGTTCTGGCAGCGCTGCGTGATGGCCTTGAGGTCCTCGGGGGCCTGGCCGCTTGACGCCCCGCTCCCGCCGACTGGGGCCGGTCAGGGAGGAAAGACGAGGTAGGAGCGTGCGAAGGTCGTTGACGGTGGGGGTTTTACACCATAAAGTGGCGACTAATGGGTACCGGTGGAGGGGCCGGTCAGGCGGAGGGGGCGGAGGAAGCGGTTGTCGGCAGTGGAGTCGTTCGTCGGTCGCTATGACCGCTCCCTTGACACCAAGGGACGAGTGATCCTCCCGGCGCGCCTGCGCACCTACTTCGACAACTGCGGCTATCTGGCTCCTCACGAGGACGGCTGCATAGCGCTCTGGACCGACGCGGAGTTCTCGGCGGAGGCCCTCCGCCAGCACGAGCGAGAGCCCGAGGGCGAGGAAGCTCGTCACGACGTGAGGGAGTGGTTCTCACAGGTGAGCCGGGTGCAGCTCGACGGCCAGGGGCGGATGGCCATCTCGCCTGACCTCCGGGACCACGCCACCCTTGACCAGGAAGTGCTCTTCGTCGGCGTCCACAATCGCGTCGAGCTCTGGTCGAAGCGAACCTGGGACGGCCGCCGCCAACAGTCGAGCCGGAGCAATGGGTCGTGAGCTGTGCGCCCGCTGCCCGCCTTTTCACCCCCGCCGGCCTCGCCCGTCGCTCCTCGGCCAGATTTGTCCGCAGCCCCTCGGCCGGCGCGCACGATGGTCCCACCCTCTCCGCCAGAGCCCATCACCGCGTCGAGGCGACCCAGCTCCTCTCAGCGGCCGGGGGGCTGCGGATGAACCGCCACAGCGGGACAGATGATGAGGGTTACACCCACGAGCCCGTCATGTTGGACGAGATCGTCGAGCTTCTCACCGCCACGCCGGACGGGCTTGTCGTAGACGCCACTGTCGGCGGGGGTGGCCACGCGGCGGCCCTCCTTTCGGCCTCCCCCGGCCTCCACCTGCTCGGCATCGACCGCGACCCGGCCGCCGTGTCGGCCGCCCGGCGACGCCTCGACGCCTTCGGATCACGGGCCCGAGTCCTGCCGGGCCGCTTTGACGGTTTGGCGGCGATCGTCGCAGAGGAGGCGCCCGAGCAACCTGTCGTGGCGATCCTTTTCGACCTCGGGGTGAGCTCTGTCCAATTGGACGAGGGCGGGCGGGGATTCTCGTACCGCTTCGATGCGCCGCTCGACATGCGGATGGACCCGGGCGACGCCGAGAGCGCAGCGGACCTGGTCAACAACTGGCCGGAGGAGGAGCTCGCCGCCCTCATCGCCGACAACGGGGAGGCTCGGTTCAGCCGTCGCATCGTCCGGGCGATTGTGGCCAACCGGCCCGTCGGCACGACCGGGGAGCTGGCCGAGCTCGTCCAAGCGGCGATCCCGGCGGCCGCCCGCCAGCGGCGGGGTCATCCGGCAAAGCGCGTCTTCCAGGCCCTCCGGATTGCCGTCAACCAGGAGCTCGAGCTGCTCGGGCCGGCCCTTGACCAGGCTGTGGCCATGCTCGCACCAAAAGGGCGCTGCGCCGTCCTCGCGTACCACTCGGGCGAGGACAGGGTGGTGAAGGATCGCTTTGCGCAGGCCGCAGACGGCTGGTGTTCCTGCCCACCGGGTCTTCCTTGCGTGTGCGGCGCCGTACCGGCCGTCCGCCTGCTCAATCGGGGGGCGCGGATGCCGTCCGCCGACGAGGTCGCCCGCAATCCACGCTCCTCGAGCGCCCGGCTGCGGGCGGTCGAGCGCCTCGACACCCCCCTCGTCCGCCCGATGTCGACGGGGGACCGCCGGAGCTACGCGAGCAAGCAGACGGGCTCCGGCCGCACCAGCAGAAGAAGCTCTCAAAGGAGGCGTGATGGCTACTCGAGGTGAGGCGGTCATCCAGACGCACCGCCAGGTCCGGCAAGACGCGCCGGCGGTCGAGGCGCCGGAAGTCAGGCCCCCTCCGGAGCTCGGCGTACTCGACCGACGCCATCTGCGAGAGCGCCGGCAGCGCCGGCAGGCCCGGGCGCTCGTCTCGATCTCGGTGCTCGGCGTCGCCTTGGCCTTGGTTCTCGCCGCCGTCGGACATGCCGTCGTCGCCTCGGACCAGATCCGCTCTGACGCCTTGCAGTCAAAGGTGTCGAAGCAGCTGGCCGTGGCGCAGAATCTCCAACTGCAGCGGGCCGAGCTCGAGGCGCCGGTCCGCATCGAGTCGATCGCCGAGAATCAGCTCTACATGGTGACGCCGGCGTCTACGAGCTACCTCGTGCCGGTGAAGACGGGCGAGACAGTCGCCGCCGCCCACCAGAACCCGAAGTCGTCGTCGCTCACCGCTCCAGCCGCGCTTCGCTCGAGTGGGCGTACGGGCGGTTCTCCGACTCACTCCGCCCGGTCGTCTCGGCGTTCGTCCGCCCCGTGAGCCGCCAGCTGCCCAGGGGAGCCCGCCAGCCTGACGCCGGCCGCCGGAGAACACCGGCTCGCTCCACCTCACGTGCCGGCTCCCGGTCCGCCCGTTCCACCGCTCGCTCCGACGGTCCAGGCGCCAGCGCCCGCCCTGGATCGATGTCCGGCCGCGCCACGGCCCGCTCCGGCTCCCTGTCCGGCCGTTCCACTTCTGCCTCCCCGTCGGCCCGTCCCGCCCGCCCGCCCCGCCCATCTCGCTCGTCCCGGTCCCCGGGGACCGGCCGCTCGCCTGTGGCCTTCGGCCGGCGCCGCTCCGCCTCTTCCAACGGGGGCGCCTCGGCGCCGCGGGCGTCGGCGCGCCCCCGCCGGAGCCGGACCGCACGACTGAGGTCGTCGAGGCAGCTCGTCCGAACCTGGTGCGTACGTCTCTCAGGCCGGCGGGGTGCCCACAAGCGCCGCTTTGTCGTGCTCCTTGTCGCCGTCAGCCTTGCAGCTCTGGTGCTCGTCGCCCGGGTGGTCGATGTGCAGGCCGTTGCCGCCTCCAGTTATGCCTCCTACGCCAACTCCGAGCTGTACCAGAAGGTGACGCTGCCGGCCGTGCGTGGGGCGCTCTACGACCGCACCGGCAACCTGCTCGCCGCCTCGGTGTCCCGCGTCGATGTCGTGGCCGACGACTACCTTGTGAGGAACCCCGCCTCCGCCGCCGGGCCACTTGCCGGGCTGCTCGGAGTATCGACGTCGGCCATGAAGAGCGAGCTGCACCAGCACAGCGGCTACGTCGTCCTCGACTCCGAGGTCGGCTCGGCGCTGGCCGACAAGGTGTCGGCGCTCAACCTGCCCTTCATCACCCTCGTACCGGTGACGGACTCCCTCATGCCGGACGGCAGCCTGTTCTCGTCGTTGTTCTCTATCGGGCCGACCGGCCACGGCGCCTCCGGCCTCGAGGAGCAGTACCGGGGCCTGTTGTCCGGCTCACCAGGGAGCGAGCAGCTGGCGTTCGGCGTGGGCGGGACCGAGCTGCCGGCGGCGGCACGAGACGTCCATCCATCCCAGCAGGGCGACGGCCTCGTCCTCACGCTCGACCAGGCACTCCAGTACGAGGTGACAAACGTCCTGTCGGCCCAGATCAGCGCCACCAAGGCGCGAAGCGGGGTCGCCGTCGTCATGGACACCCGCACCGGGGGGATCCTGGCCATGGTCAACCTGCAGCGTTCCCATGGGAGCGTCGTGCCCGCCACGCAGAACCTCGCTCTCGAGACCGAGTACCAGCCGGGGTCGGTCATGAAGCTCGCCACCATCTCCGGAGCCCTGCAGGAGAGGCTGATCAAGCCGAAATCAGAGCTCAGCGTGCCTGACGTGACCTACGTCGGCGGCTGGCCCTTCGAGGATGCCGAGTTCCACCCGACACAGATGATGCCGGTGACGCAGATCCTGGCGCAGTCCTCGAACGTCGGCACGATCGAGATCGCCCACCTACTTCGCCCTGCCGGCCTCTACCACTACCTGCGCGACCTCGGCTTCGGCCAGCCCACAGGGCTCAACTGGCCCGGCGAGACGGCCGGGTTCGTCCCCAAGCCCGGCACTGCCCGTTGGTGGGGCTCTTCGATGGGAGCCGTGCCGATCGGCACCGGTGAGGCGGTCACCCCGGTGCAGATCCTCGATGCCTACAACGCCGTCGCCAACGGGGGAGTCTTCGTCCCACCCCGCCTGGTGCAGGCCAAGGTCTCACCGGGCGGGAGCGAGTCGGTTGTCCCTTACTCCGCTCGCCACCGCGTCCTCGACGCTTCGACAGTGCGGGAGCTCGTCCCGATGCTCGAGAAGGTCACCGCCGCCGGGACGGCGACGGAAGCCGAAATCCCCGGCTACAGCGTGGCGGGCAAGACGGGTACAGCTCAGATCCCGAGCCCGACGGGTGGGTACACCGCGGGGGCCTGGATGGCGACCTTCGTCGGTTTCGTCCCGGCTCAGCAGCCCCGGCTCAGTGCCATTGTCGTGCTCAACCGCCCCGACCTGATCTACGGTGGGTCAGCGTCTGCGCCGGTCTTTTCCACCATCATGAGGTATGCCCTGCGTCACTTCGACATCTCGCCGCCGGCGACGAGGGGCGCGTCGAGCTCAGCCGGGCACTCGTGACGCCGGGGGAGCCCGCGACGAAACGGCGGGCTCGGCCAAGGTTCTCAGATGAGCCGGTGCGTCTCGAGGCGGTGATCGAGCGCCTCGGTCGCCCCGAGATCATCGGTGACCCTGGCGGTGTCCTCGTCGACGACGTGCAGTACGACGACAGGCGAGTGCAGCCTCGCTCGCCCGATGAGCCCGGGGGCGACCTGTTCTGCTGCGTGCCGGGGTCCAGCAGCGACGGTCATGGGTTCGCCGCCGCCGCCCGCCGGCGCGGCGCGGTGGCCTTCCTGTGCGAGCGGCCGCTCGGCGCGGCTGCCGGCGGTGCTCCACAGCTGCTCGTCGGCCCGCGCGAGGTGCGTCCCGCCATGGCGGCGGCTGCCTGCGTCGTCCACCACGACCCGGCTACACAGCTGCAGGTGGCCGGGATCACCGGAACCGCCGGCAAGACGACGACCACGTACCTGCTCGCCAGCATCTGGGAGGCGGCGGGCCTGAGCACGGCTGTGATCGGTACGCTGACGGGCGCTCGTACGACGCCGGAGGCGCCCGACCTGCAGCGGCAGCTGTCGGCGGCCGCCACGGCCGGGCGGGCGGCCGTGGCGATGGAGGTCACGTCCCATGCCCTCGTCCAGCATCGCGTGGACGGCTACCGGCACGACGTCGCCGTGTTCACCAATCTGAGTCAGGACCACCTCGATTTCCACCTCACGATGGAGAAGTACTTCGAAGCCAAGGCGTCGCTGTTCACGCCCGAGCACGCTTACGTCGGCGTGGTGAATGCCGACGACGCCTACGGCTCCCGGCTCCTTCAGGCGGCCTCCATCCCGCTACGACCCTTCAGGCTGCGCGATGCCACCGCCCTCGAGGTCGGCCTCAAGGAGTGCACGTTCGTGCTCGACGGCGAGCCGGTCCGGCTGCGCCTGCTCGGCGAGCTCAACGTTCGCAACGCCATCGCCGCCGCCGCTGCGGCACGTGAGCTCGGGGTGGACGCCGCGACCGTGGCGGAGGGCCTCTCATCCGCGACGGGTCCGCCGGGACGGCTCGAGAGCGTCGAGAACGCCCTCGGCATCAACGTCGTCGTCGACTACTCCCACAAGCCGGGGGCGCTCAGAGAGGTGCTCGCGGCCCTGAGGCGGCTTACGGGCGACGGCTTGCTGATCGTCGTGTTCGGGGCCGGGGGTGACCGTGACCGGACCAAGAGGCCCCTCATGGGCGCCGCCGCCTCCGCCCTCGCCGATCTCAGCGTCATCACCTCCGACAATCCCCGCCACGAGGATCCGCTCGAGATCATCGAAGACGTGAAACAAGGGGCGGAAGGGGGGTCCGAGCTGATCGTCGAGCCCGACCGGCGCCGGGCGATCGCCATTGCCCTCGCCCGCGCCGCCGAGGTGGCCCCAACCACCGCACTCGTGCTCGTGGCCGGCAAGGGCCACGAGCGGACCCAGCAGATCGGCGACGAGCTCATCGACTTCGACGACCGCGAGGTCGTCGTCTCCGAAGCAGCGAACCTGGCCGCCAGGAGATGATCTCGCTGTTCACCTCGGCCGGCATCGCCATCCTCGTCGCCGGCTTCGGCACTCCGCTGCTGCTGCGGTGGCTCATCCGGTGGCGCATCGGCCAGCACATCCGCGAGGACGGGCCCGCCCAGCACGCCGCCAAGCAGGGCACCCCGACCATGGGAGGAATCGCCATCCTGGCCGCCCTACTGGCCGGGTACGTCCTCGGCCACGTCGGCACGGGCACACCGTTCACGAGCTCCGGCTGGCTCGTCGTCCTGTCGGTGATCGGCACGGGCCTGGTCGGGGCCATCGACGACTGGCTGAAGGTGAGCCGTCAGCGGAGCCTCGGCCTCAACAAGCGGGGCAAGGTGGCGCTCCAGCTCGCGGTGGCCCTGGCGTTCGCCTTCGGGGCCCTCCACATGACAGGGATCAGCACCAACCTCTCCTTCACCCGCTACGACGCCCCGGGGGTCCACCTCGGGAGCGCCCTGTGGGTCGTCTGGGCGGTCCTCATCATCGTCGGCGGGTCGAACGCCGTGAACCTGACCGACGGGCTCGACGGGCTCGCGGCCGGGGCGTCGACGTTTGCCTTCTCTTGCTTCGCCGTCATCGGCTACTGGGAGTACCGCCACTTCTCCATCTACCACGTCCCCCCCGCGCACGCCCTCGACCTGGCCCTCGCCTCGATGTCGATCGCCGGTGCGTGTGTGGGTTTCTTGTGGTGGAACGCCGCCCCGGCCCGGATCATCATGGGCGACACCGGGGCACTGGCACTCGGAACGGGCCTCGCCGTGCTGGCGCTCTCCCTCAACGTGCAGTTGCTGCTGCCCATCGTGGGCGGCCTCTTCGTCGTCGTCACGTTGTCTGTGGTGGTCCAGGTGGTGAGCTTCCGAGTCTTCGGGCGTCGGCTGCTGCGGATGGCGCCGCTCCATCATCACTTCGAGCTCGTCGGGTGGCCGGAGACGACGGTGACGGTGCGCTTCTGGATCTTCTCCGGGCTTTGCACGGCCCTCGGCATAGGGCTGTTCTATGCCGATTTCATCTCTGCCGGCGGCCTGCGATGAGGCGCCCGTGAGGCCGCAGCCGGGCCCCGGCCGTGGGGGAGAGCGGGCGCTCGTAGTGGGGTTGGGCGTCACCGGGCGGGCCGTGGCCCGGGCCCTCGGAGACCGCGGCTATTCCGTCACGGCCGTCGACGACTCGAACGCTGAGGCGATGGTGCTGCAGAGTCACGCCGCCGAGCTCGGCATCCATCTCGAATGCTCTCCCGACGAGAGCGTCCTCGCGGCCATGGCCAGTCAGGCCGACCTCGTCGTCCTCTCGCCGGGCGTGCCCCCCAACCATCCCGTCCTCCGGCATGCCCCGCCGGGGCGGACGATCGCCGAGATCGAGCTGGCCTGGCGATTGTCGGACGTGCCGATTGCCGCCATCACCGGCACGAACGGCAAGACCACCGTGACGAGCCTCGCCGCCTCCATGCTGGCGGCATCGGGGGTGACAGCGGTGGCTGCGGGCAACATCGGGCCCCCGCTGATCGGGGTGGTGATCGACCCGCCGGCCGGCCTCGAGGTGGTCGTCGTCGAGGTGTCCTCCTTCCAGCTGATGTGGACGAGCGGCTTCCGCCCCCGCGTGGCGTGCTGGCTCAACCTGAGCGAGGATCACCTCGACTGGCACCGCGACATGGCCGAGTACGCCGGGGCCAAGGGGCGCATCTGGCAGAACCAGGGGAGCGATGACCTCGCCGTCGCCAATGCCGAGGACCCGGTGGTGCTGGCCGCTTCGCATCGGGCGAAGTCGCGCCTCGAGACGTTCGGGCTCGCGGCCGGGGACTACCACGAAGAGGCGGGCCGCCTGCTCGCTCCCGACGGGACCGTCCTCCTCCACTCCGCTGAGCTGCCTCGATCACTTCCTCACGACCGCGCCAATGCGTTGGCAGCCGCTGCCGTCGCTCTCGGTGCCGGCGCCACGATCGACGGCTGCGCGGCGGCCCTGCGGGCGGGTGTCCCTCTCCCGCACCGGATCGAGCTGGTCGGAGAAGGCGATGGCTTGACTTACTACGACGACTCGAAGGCGACCACCCCGGCAGCGGTGTGCGCCGCGCTCGCCGGCTTCGAGTCCGTCGTGCTCATCGCCGGCGGCCGCAACAAGGGCCTCGACCTCTCGGTCATCGCGGCCTTTCTCCGCCGTGAGCGTGAGGAGGAGCAGGCGCCCGGGCCGGCCCGGCCCCGGGCGGTCGTGGCCATCGGCGAAGCAGCCGGGGAGGTGACGGCGGCATTCGCCGGGATGTGCCCCGTCGTGCAGGCAGCCTCGATGGCCGAGGCGGTCTCGGCGGCGGCCTCCCTCGGGCGCGACGGGGACGCCGTCCTCCTCTCGCCCGGGTGCGCATCGTTTGACTGGTACGGCTCCTACGTCGAGCGGGGACACGACTTTTCCAGCAACGTGAGGGAGCTGCTCCGCCTAGAGCCGGCCGGCAGCTCTGCATCGAGACAGGAGGCTCCATGAGCAGGACGACGGGCAGCGTGGTGGACCGGCAGGAGGCTGACCGTCCCGTGCGGGGCAGTGCAACGGGACCCGAGCGGGCCGCGAGGCCATCCGCACGCCGGGCCGTGGCAAAGGCGCCCGAGGGCCGCCTCGCCGGGCCCCGGCGCGGGGGCAAAGCGGCTCAAAAGGCGCCCGCCCGGCGCCTCTCGCCGGTCAGACGTGCCGGCGGCCCTGCCGTCGCCCGACCGGCGAGGGCGATGGCGACGGCACCGGCGGGCCGGCCGAGGGCTTCCCGGGTCCTGTCCGCAGTCCGGGGCACTCTCGAGCACAAGGTCCTCCTCGGGGCCGTGACCGGGCTCTGCCTCCTCGGGCCGCCGATAGTCCTGTCGGCCTCTGCTGTGGACTCGGAAATGTCGGGCGGCTCGGTGTGGTCGTTGTTCGCTCGCCAGTGCATCTTCATGGCGATCGCCATCGCCCTCGCGGTCATCGCCTCGAGGCTCCAGGTCACCACGATCCGGCGTCTCCACCTCGTGTTGCCCGTGGTGGTGCTCGGCCTGCTCGCGGTGGTCTTCGTCCCGCACGTGGGCCACTTCGCAGGCGGGTCGAGCCGCTGGATCGGAGCCGGGCCTATCCAGGTGCAGCCTTCTGAGCTGATGAAGCTCGCCCTCATCGTCTTCGCCGCTGACCTGCTGGCCCGGCGCGCCAAACGACCGGATCACTGGCGGGCCGTCGTGCGGCCCCTCCTCGTCCTGTTGGGCGTGTCGGCGATCCTCATCTTGAAGCAACCCGATCTCGGCACGGCCATCGTGATCGCCTGCATCACCTTTGCCATGCTCTTCAGCGCCGGCGTGCCGATGCGCACTCTCGGCCTTGCCTTTGTGCTCGTGGCCGTGCCGGCCGGTTACGTCGCCCTCGGCGCGGCCTACCGGAGAGAGCGGCTGTTGTCGTTCTGGAACCCTTTCGCCCATGCCACCGGCAGCGGCTTCCAGGTCGTCCAGTCGCTCTCCGCCCTCGGGGTGGGAGGCGTCAAGGGCAATGGCATCGGGAGCTCCGCCGCCACCTGGGGCTTCCTGCCGAACGCCCACACCGACTTCGTCTTTGCCGTCATCGGCGGCAACCTCGGCATCGCCGGCTCGCTCGCCGTCATCGCCGGATTCGCTGCCTTCGGCTGGGCGGGCCTCCGTGTCGCTCACCGGGAGCGGGATCCGTTCACTCGGTTCCTTGCCGTCGGAATCACTTGTTGGATCGTGAGCCAGGCCGTCATCAACATCGGCGGCGTGATCGACGCCCTGCCGGTGACCGGGATCCCTCTTCCCTTCGTCTCCTACGGCGGGTCGTCGCTCGTCGTGGTGATGATCGGCGCCGGAGTGCTCATCGGCATCGCCAAGCGTCAGGCGGTCACTGCATCTCGATGAGCCATGGGCGAGCCTTTGCCATCGTGACAGGGGGCGGTACCGGCGGACACGTCCAGCCGGCGCTGGCCGTCGCCGAGGCGCTCGTCGAACGCGGACATGCCCGGTCGTCGCTCCGTTTCGTCGGGTGCCACCACGGGATGGAGGGGCGCCTCGTGCCGGAGGCAGGCTTCGACATCACACTGCTACCCGGCCGGGGCATCCAACGGCGCCTGACCGCCGAGAACATCGGCGCGGCGGCCGGCCTCACGGCGGCCTGCGCCATGGCGGTCGCCGAGGTGCGCCGCCGCCGTCCCCGCGTGGTCATCACCGTCGGAGGCTACGCCGGCTTCCCGTCCTCGCTGGCTGCCCTTGCCGAGCGGGTGCCGGTCGTCGTGGTCAGCTACGACACCGTCCCCGGGGCCGCGAACCGCTTCGTCGGCCGCTTCGCCGCCGCCAACGCCGTCGCCTATCCGGGCACGCCGCTCCCCCGAGCCGAGGTGACCGGGCCGCCGGTACGGGCGGCGGTGCTGGCTGTGAGCCGCTCCGCCGGCGGCCGGGCACAGGCACGCGGCACCCTCGGGCTCGACAAGGACCGCTTCCTCGTCCTTGTCACCGGCGGCTCACAGGGCGCCCGGTCCATCAACACCGCCACGGTCGAGTGGTGCCGCTCGTGGCGGGCCCGCACCGAGGTCGCCGTCTACCATGTGGCCGGCGAGCGCAATCTCGCTCACGTGCGACGTGACGCCCTCGCGGCAGGCCTGCTCGGCAGTGCCACGGGGCTCGACTACAGGCTTGTGGGCTATGAGAGCTCGATGCCGGTCCTGCTGGCCGCCGCCGACCTCGTCGTGGCCCGGGCGGGTGCCTCCACCGTCGCCGAGCTGACCGCCGTCGGCGTCCCGAGCGTCCTCGTGCCGCTGCCAGGTGCCCCGTCGGATCATCAGACGAGAAACGCCGCCGCTCTCGCCGCAGCCGGCGCCTGTGTCACCGTGGCCGACGAGGACTGCACGGGCGAGCGTCTCGGCACGGTCGTCGAGATGCTCATTCAGGACAAGCCGCGCCGACTCGAGATGGAGGCGGCCGCCCGGCGGCTCGGGCATCGAGACGCCGCCGGCAGGGTGGCCGAGCTGGCCGAGTCCGTGGCGGGGCGAGCGTGATCGATCTCTCCACGCGAGCCCGGATCCACGTCGTCGGTGTGGGAGGGGCGGGCATGAGTGCCATCGCGACTGTGCTGTCGGCCATGGGCCACGAGGTCACCGGGAGCGACATCAAGCTGTCGCCGACCTTTGCCCGCCTTCGCACGGCTGGCCTGCACGTCACCCTCGGCCACGACGCCGCCAACGTCGCCGGCGCCGCCCACCTCGCCGTCTCGAGCGCCATCCCGCCGTCGAACGTCGAGATGCTCGAGGCTGGCCGCCTCGGTATTCCCATCTGGACCCGGGCCGACGTCCTCGCCAGCATTGCCACCTTGCGCCGCACGGTGGCGGTGGCCGGGACCCACGGCAAGACGACAACCTCGTCCATGCTCGCCCTCATCCTCGTCGCCGCCGGCATGAGGCCGAGCTTCCTCATCGGTGGGGATCTCAACGACATCGGGACGAACGCCGTCTGGGACGAGGGCGAGTGGCTCGTCGTGGAGGCCGACGAGAGCGACGGCACGTTCCTGCGCCTCCAGCCCGAGGTGGGCGTGGTGACGAGCGTCGAGCCGGACCATCTCGAGCACTACGGCTCCTTTGCCGCCCTCCGCCAGTCCTTCCGCGAATTCATGAGGGCCGCCCAGACCTGCGTGGTCGCGGCCGACGATCCAGGCGTCCTAGAGCTCGCCCCGCCGGGGGCGATCACGTTCGGCCAGAGCCCGGCGGCTGACATCCGCCTCGGCCCTATCACTGGCGGCCGCGGCGACGCGACCTTCTCGCTCTTCGGGGGCGATGAGGAGATCGGCGAGTTCACCATCGCCATGCCGGGCGAGCACAACGCCCGCAACGCCGCCGCCGCCGCCGTGGCTGCACAGGCGATCGGTGTCCGCGTTGACGTGATCCGCCGGGCGCTGGCCCGATTTGCCGGTGTCGCCAGACGCTTCGAATTCCGGGGGGAGCGCAACGGGGTCGTCTTCGTCGACGACTACGCCCACCTCCCCTCGGAGACCCGCGCTGCCCTCGCCACCGCCAAGCGGGGCGGCTTCTCCCGGGTCGTGTGCGTGTTCCAGCCGCACCGGTACTCACGGATCGCCAAACTGGCACCCGACTTCGCCGGGGCGTTCGCCGATGCCGACGTGCTCTTCGTCACCGAGATCTACAACAGCGGCGAGGCCCCCCGGCCGGGCGTGACCGGCCGGCTCATCGTCGAGGCGGTGCTCCGCAACGAGCCCGCCAAGCATGCAGAGTTCGTCCCCGTCCACAGCGATCTGCTCGCTCGGCTGCAGGCGACGCTGCGGCCGGGAGACTGCTGCCTCATCCTCGAGGCGGGCGACCTCACCGGCCTTCCCGACGAGCTCCTCGAGCTCGGTGGATTCTGAGGAGCCGGTGGTGGCCGGGTTGGCAGACTTGCGCGATGACCTCCGCAGCCTCGTGCATGGGCTCGGCCATCTGGCCCGAGAGCGGGTTCCAGTCGGCCCGCTCACCACCTATCGCGTCGGGGGAGAGGCGGCGGTCTTCGTCGAGCTCTCCTCCGACGAAGACCTCGATCGACTCCTGCGCGTCCTTTCCCCGCTGTCGGTTCCGGTGCTCGTGCTCGGGAAGGGGTCGAACCTTCTCGTGTCAGACGCGGGCTTTGCCGGCGTGTGCGTGCGCCTCGGCGAGGCGTACTCCCATGTGGAGATCGACGGATCTGATCTCACCGCCGGGGGCGCCTGTGCCTACCCGGTGGTGGCCCGGAGGAGTGCCGCCAGCGGACTGACTGGCCTCGAGTGGGCGGTGGGCGTTCCCGGCTCGGTCGGCGGCGGCGTGCGCATGAACGCCGGGGGCCACGGGGCCGAGACGAGCGAGCTGCTCTTGGCCGCCCGTGTCGTCGACCTCGGCACGGGCGAGGACCGGTGGCGGCCTCCGGCCGAGCTCGAGCTCTCCTACCGGCACTCGGCTGTCCGCCCGTCTGACCTCGTCCTCCACGCCCGGTACGCCCTCGAAGCAGGAGACGCCGAGGAGTCTTCGCGGCAGATCGCCGACATAGTCCGCTGGCGGCGGCAGAACCAGCCGGGTGGCCAGAACGCCGGCTCGGTGTTCACCAACCCTCCCGGAGACAGCGCCGGGCGGATCATCGAGCAGGTCGGGCTGAAGGGGTACCGGATCGGGACGGCCATGGTCTCGGACAAGCACGCCAACTTCATCCAAGCCGACGCGGGTGGCTCGGCCGACGACGTCCGCCGAGTCATCGAGGCCGTGAAGGGGCAGGTGTCAGACAGGCTGGGGATCGAGCTGGCGGTGGAGCTGCGCCTTGTCGGGTGGGCCTGAGCCGGTGCGCTGCGGTTCACTGCGACGCGGTTCACTGCGACGCCGGCCGGTGCGACGCGGAGCCGCGGCGGCGCGAGCCGCGGCGGCACGAGCGCCGGAGGCCTGAGTCCTGGCGGATCGAGACGATGCCTTGCCCGGTGCGGCCAGCATCCCTCACCGTCGAGCTCGGATCCGTCATGCTCGTGGGGATGGGTCCCACTCCGGTGCGGCAGTCCCCGAGAGGGCAGACGGCGTGACCGATCCGCGGATTCAGGCCCGCCGCGTAGACGTCGCCCGGCTGCTCGGACGGAGCCGTCGCCGGCGCATCATCGTGGTGGCCGTGGTGGTGGCCCTCGCAGCCGGCGTCTTCGGGCTCCTCCACTCGCCCGTCTTCAGCGCCCGCCACGTCACGGTGAAGGGTGCCCCCGTCCTTCCCCGCTCCGAGGTCCTCTCCGTGGCCGGGCTCGAGAACTCGCCACCTCTGATCGACCTCGACGCAGCCGTGATCGCGGCCAGAGTCGAACGCCTGCCATGGGTCGCCAAGGCCGCCGTCAAGATCTCGTGGCCGTCTTCGGTCTCGATCAGGCTCACCGAGCGGACGCCCGTTGCTGACGTCAAGGACGCCGGCCGGTACGCCGTCTGCGACCCGACGGGCCGGGTGATCGAGCTCCTCGGGTGGCGGACGCACTCCCTCCCCGTGGTCAAGATCTCGGGCCGTCCCGGGCCGGCCGGCTCGTTGTTGGCCGTGCAGGACCGGCCGCTCGCGGCCGTGGCGGCGGCGATGCCGGAGTCGCTCGTGCGAAGGACAGTCGAGATCGCCCTCTCACCGACGGCGGGGATCGTCGTCGTCCTCCGCGAGGGGATCACGGCCGAGCTGGGCGGCGCCGGCTCGCTGGCCCAGAAGTTCGTCTCGCTGGCGACGGTGCTCGCCCGGGTTCCCTACAGCGGCCCGCTCGAGATCGACCTGCGGGTGGCCGGCTCACCCCTCTTGATCCGCAACCCGGCCGGTCCTATCGTTCCCGGAAACACAAGCGGCTGAGGCCATCATGGTGAAGGTTGCTCGGGGGACGGCGCATGAACGAGCGCAATGGTCTAACCTCCGGAATGTGTAGGTAAATGCAGGTGGTCGAGGCTGCCGCGGGGCACGGCGTAGGGGGAGCGTCTCTCAGCCGCCAGGTTCCGCACAACTTCGAGCGTCCCGCCGAGAGAAGGGGAGAACGATCGCTCATGAGCAGTTCCGGCCAAAGTTTCATTGCCGTAATCAAGGTCGTCGGCGTTGGCGGAGGTGGTGTCAACGCCGTCAACCGCATGATCGACGCTGGGCTTCGCGGCGTCGAGTTCATCGCCGTCAATACCGACGCCCAGGCGCTCTTGATGAGCGAGGCAGACGTCAAGCTCGATATCGGGCGGTCGCTCACGCGCGGCCTCGGCGCCGGCAGTGATCCCGAGGTGGGGCGCCTCGCCTCCGAGGAACACATCGAGGAGATCGAGGAAGTGCTGAAGGGCGCCGACATGGTCTTCATCACCGCCGGCAAGGGCGGTGGCACCGGCACCGGCGGCGCGCCGATCATCGCCGAGGTGGCGAAGAACCTCGGTGCCCTCACCATCGGCGTTGTCACCCGGCCGTTCGCCTTCGAGGGGCGTCGGCGGTCCAACCAGGCCGAGCAAGGGATCCAGCGCCTGAAGGAGAAGGTCGACACGCTCATCGTCATCCCGAACGAGCGGCTCCTAGCCATCTCCGACGAGCGGACCTCGATCGTCGACGCCTTCAAGATGGCAGACGAGGTGCTCCTGCAGGGCGTGCAGGGCATCACAGACCTGATCAACGTCCCTGGGCTCATCAACACCGACTTCGCTGACGTGAAGATGGTCATGAACAATGCCGGCTCGGCCATCATGGGGATCGGCACCGGCTCGGGCGAGGGGCGGGCTGTGAGCGCCTCCCGTCATGCCATCACCAGCCCTCTCCTCGAGGCATCAATCGAAGGTGCCCGCGGGATCCTGTTGAACATCGCCGGCGGGCGGGACCTGACGCTGTTCGAAGTGAACGAGGCGGCCGCCATCATCCATGACGCCGCTCACCCGGACGCCAACATCATCTTCGGCAACGTCATCGACGAGTCGCTCGGGGATCAGGTGCGGGTGACGGTCATCGCGGCTGGTTTCGACCGTTTCGAGGACCAGGCCGAGGAGGTGCCGCGGCGACCGGGGCGGCCGGCGCGCACCGGCACCGTCCCGTCGGCAGGCTCGCTCCCGGGCACCGGCGCAGCGCCGGGGGAGGCCGGCGGCAGACAGGGCCAGCCCCGTCCCGCGCCCACCCGGTCCGACCCCGTGCTGGCTGACCTGCCAGGATCCCCCGCGAGCACCGCCCTTCCCGAGGTGTTTTCCTCGGAGGAGCTGGCAGGGGAGCGCGACGTCTTCGGCGTCGACGACGATCTCGATCTCGACGACGACTTCGACGTCCCATCGTTCCTGAAGTAGACCGCCCGCGGCTCACGCCGGCGGGGTTCGAGGCGGCCGGCGCCGAGCCGGTCTCGGTGATCCCTGTCGCGGGAACGCCCGCCTACTGCGTGCTGACCACGAAGGTGGCCGGCGACATGCGTCCCGGCGTAGGCGAGGAGGCATGGGCCCGCGTGGCACCCCTGCCGTGGCACTGGGTGCGTCAGGTGCACGGGGCCGCTGTCCTCATGGTGCCGCCCGCCGGCCGGGACGAGGCTCGGTCATCAGGCCCGCCGGCCAACGGCATCGTCGCCGCCAACGGCCTCCTCGGAGACAACGCGAGCGTGGGCGCCAGGGCCAGGGTCGCCGCGAACATCGCCGGAGCCAACGGCGTCGTCACAGCTGACGGCATCGTCGCCGCCGAGCCAACCTTGCGGCTGGCGATGTTCGCCGCCGATTGCGCCCTCGTCGGGATGGCGAGCCCCGAGGGCGTGATCGGGATCGCCCACTGCGGCTGGCGGGGGCTCGTCGCCGGCATCATCGAGGAAGTGGCCGCCGAGATGCGCCGGGCGGGGGCATCCTCGATCGCCGCCGTGCGCGGGCCGTGCATCGGACCTGAGTGCTACGAGTTCGGCGTGGTCGAGCTCGGGCTGATCGAACGCCGGCACGGCCCGGCGGTCCGCTCGGTAACCGCCGGCGGTGCCCTCTCCCTCGACCTCCCGGCCGGCGTGCGCATGGCGGCTGCGGCGGGGGGGATCACCTCGCTCGTCGAGGTGAGCCTGTGCACCGCCTGCGACCACAGATGGTTCTCGTTTCGGGCCAGGCATGATCGGGGGCGCCACGCGATGGTCGTGACTGGCTCGCTCCGGTGACCGCATGCTGACGTCGCCCGTGTCCGCTAGCACCGCCCGGCCATCGCCCCGGGGCGATGGTTCGACCGCCCATGTGTTCGCCGGCTCTTCCCGGCCGCCCTACGGTGGGGAGGTGCCGCCCGATGACGTTCCGGCCGGCTTCGGGAGCGACAGCTGGGACCGCGCTGTCGCCGGCGGACTCGAGCGGATCAGGGGACGGATCGCCGGTGCCGGGGGTGACCCTGCGCAGGTGACAATCGTCGCCGTCACGAAGGGCTTCGGCCCGGACGCCCCCCGGGCGGCCCTTCGCGGCGGACTGAGCCAGATCGGCGAGAACTATGCCGTCGAGCTGCTCGACAAGGCCGCCGAGATCGCCGGCGACGGGGGAGCGGTGCCGTGCTGGCACTTCCTCGGTCGGGTGCAGCGCAACAAGATCCCCCGCTTGGCGCCGGTCGTCGGATGCTGGCAGTCAGTGTCGAGAGCCGAGGAGGCAGTAGCCATCGCCCGTCGCTCGCCCCGACCGGAGATCTTCGTCGAGGTGGACGTCTCGGCGATCCCGGGCCGCCCGGGTTGTGAGCCGGCCGAGGCACCGGCGGTGGTCGAGGCGGCCGTCGCGGCGGGCTGCCTCGTCCGCGGCCTGATGTCCGTTGCCCCGCTCGCTCAGCAGGGCGACGCCGCCGGGCAGGCCCGAGCGGCACGGGCGGCCTTCACCACGGTGGCTCGGCTGGCGGCCGACCTCGGCCTGAAGGAGCTGTCGATGGGCATGTCGGCAGACCTGGAGGTGGCGGTGGAGGCGGGCTCGACGATGGTGAGGGTAGGAACCGCCCTGTTCGGGGAGCGGCCTGCAAATGATCCACACGCGCGACGGCACGGGCTGCAAAGATAGACAGCCAGAGGAGGGCTCAGATGGCTTCGTTCATGCAAAAAGCGCTTCAGTACCTGGGACTGAAGGACATCGACGATGAGGGTTTCTACGACGACGAGGACGTCGAGGAACCGTCGCCGGGCCATGCCCGGACCACATATCCCGATCAGGGTCACAGCGCTGCCCCGGGCGCCGGGGCGACGGTAAGGCCGCTCGTGAAGGACGACCCACGTGACGGCTCGAGTCACGGCGTGGTGCGACCGCTTCTCGCCCACCGCCAGATGAAGCCGCAAGTAGTGGCGCCGACGCGCTTCTCGGACGCCCAGGAGATCGGTGACCTCGTGAAGGGCAACCACCCCGTCATCGTCAACCTGCAGGCGAGCGAGCGGGACCTGGCCCGGCGCATGATCGACTTCTGCTCCGGCCTGTCCTACGCCCTCTCGGGTGGGATGGAGAAGGTGGCCGAACAAGTGTTCCTCCTCACCCCGTCGAACGTCGAGGTCTCCCCCGAGGAGCGGCAGCGCCTGCAGGAGCGGGGCCTGTTCCGAGCCTGAGGCCGCTCCGGTCCCACGGTGCGCTACCGTCCGTGGGATGCAGGAGAGGGCTGATCGATGGGACCAGTAGGCCAGCTGATCTATTTCATCCTCCTTGCTTTCCTGATCTGCCTGTGGGTGAGGGTCATCATGTCCTACTTCCCGATCACGCCAGGGGGCGCCGCCGCCGGCGTGTCGCGGGTGGCGACGGCCGTCACCGAGCCGATCCTCCGCCCGCTCCGGCGCGTCCTGCCGACGATGCGGGCCGGCGCCGCCGCCTTCGACCTCTCGCCGATCGTCGTCTCGATCGCCATCATCATCCTGATGAGGTTTGTCTGACCGAGACCCGCTGATCTCCTCACCATCCACGCCGGCCCACCCGGGCGCGGATACCATCGGCATCCATGGAGATCTCCGCCAAAGTCCTACGCGAAGTCGAGTTCAGTGGCAGCCTGCGGGGCTACAACACGGACGAGGTGGATGAGTTCCTCGAGCAAGCGGCAGTCGCTGTCGACCGACTCCAAGCCGATACGCGTCTCGCCGCCGAGCGGGCCGAGACGGACCGGGCGGGTCGTGATCGCACGGGGATCGAGGACGAGGAGAGCATCCGCCGAACACTCGTTCTCGCGCAGCGGACGGCCGACTTGGCGATCAAGGAGGCCCAGGAGGAGGCGGCCCTCCTGTTGGACCAGACGCGGGCCGAGGCGGAGACAGTAATCACCGAGGCGCATCAGACTGCCGAGCGCTTGGCGACGGATGCCGAGCAGGAATTGCGGGACGAGGTGGCCCGGCTGACGGCGCTGCGGGAGAGCCTGCAGACCGAGAGCGACAATCTCGTGAGCCTGCTCGAGACGGAACGGGCGCGGCTCACGGAGTCACTTTCCACGGCGCTGCAGTACGTCGAGCGGACCCTCACGCCCCCGGCCGCCGCCATCACCCCTGGCCTCGCGGCCAACCCCTTTGCCGCCGCGGGCAGTGACGCCTACCACGACGCCGGCTGCAAGGATGGCCTGTCCCTGTACACCGCCGATGCCCCGCCCGACGCCGGGGCGGATGACCGCCGTCCCGAGATGGCCCAGGCGGTAGGTGCCAACGGCTCCCTTTCCGGCAGCCCGGGCGGCTCGTCAGGCGATGAGCCGCAGCTCGACGACCTCGAGGCGAACATCGCCGAGGACGCCGCCATCGCCGGCGGGCCGGCGGGGCGGCCGGCCCCCGGGCAGTACGACTGGGCATCGGTCGCTCGCGCCCGATCGGGTGCGCTGGCGGTCGAAGATCCGGGCGAGCACGACGTGGTCGGCCTGACCGGACTCCCCTCCGTCGAAGAGCAGCAGGACACCGGTCGGCGGCGTCCCTTCAGGCGCAAGGTGGATCTGTAGGACTGAGAGGCGCCAGCGGCGGAGATGTCGCCGGAGGCCGTTCAGCCGGTCGCCTTCTCCACTGTGATCCAGACGGGCTGATTGTCGCTCACCGAGCCCGCCGGCTCGCCCCGGCCGTCTCGGTCCCCGGCAAGGCCGTCCGCATCCTCCAGCAGCATCTCGTTTGCCAGCGTCTGGGCGGCGATGTAATCGCGCCAGGCCCCGAGCGCGCCGAGGAGAGGCTCACGAAGTGTGATGCGCGCTCGGATGCGATCCGATACCTGGAGCTGCGCCTCCCGGCGCGCCTGCTGGATCAGCCGGACCAGATCCCGGGCGAGTCCTTCGGCCTCGAGGTCGGCGTCCGTCTCGAGATCGACGGCCACGATCGCCTCCTGGCCTTGCAGGACCCGGGACGACTTCTCGTCGAGGGGGCGCAGACCGAGGAGGAACTCGCCTGGCAGGAGGGCGACGCCGCCGGCGACTACCTCCCCGTCGTCGGAGATCGACCAGCGGCCTTCGCGGGCGGCGGCGATGACCTGCTGGGTCAGGGCGCCGAGCCGCGGCCCGATGGCGCTCGGCGTGACGACGAGGACGTGCTCGGCCAGAGCAGAGACGTCGGAGGAGAACTTGACGTTCTTCACGTTCAACTCGTCGGCGATGAGGCTGGTGAGCGGCCGGAGCGACTCGGCGCCGGCGCCGGCCACAGTGAGAGTCCGCAGGGGCAGCCGGGCCCGCAGCCGAGCGGTCTTGCGGATCGAGTGCCCGGCCGAGGACACCTCTCGGGCGAGGTCCATCGCCTGAGTCAGGGGGGGATCCCCCGGCAGAGCTGAGGCGTCCGGCCAGGGTTGCAAGTGGACGCTGCGTTCGCCGGTGAGCCCGCGGTAGACGGCCTCTGTCAAGAAGGGCAGGAACGGCGCCGCCACCCGGCAGAGAACATCGAGGACGGTGTGGAGAGTGTCGTAGGCGTCCTGCTTGTCACGGTCGGCAGCGGCGCCCCCGGCCGGTACGGCCGGCGCCCCCGGCTCTGCACTGTCACCCGAGCCGGCGCCGACGTGAGGGCTCGCTCCGGCCGGACGCCAGAACCGGTCGCGGCTCCGCCGCACGTACCAATTTGTGAGGGCGTCGAGGAAGCTGGTGATCGCCCACGTCGCTCCGGCCAGGTCGTAGGCGTCCATCGCTTCTGTCACCTGCTCGACGAGCTGGCGCACCTTGGCGAGCAGGTAGCGGTCGAGCAAGCCGGTCTGGTCGGTTCGGAAGCGGCCGCGCATCTGGTCTGCGTTCGAGTAGAGCGACAGGAAGTACCACGTGTTCCAGATCGGGTTCTCCACGAGGCGGACAGGATCGGCGAGCGCCCTCGACTCGACGATGGCGTTGAGCCCCCGTAGCACCGGCGAGGACAGCAGATACCACCGCATGGCGTCGGCGCCCAGTTCGGCGAAGACCTCTTCCGGGTCGGGAAAGTTGCGCAGGCGCTTGGAGAGCTTCCGCCCATCGTCGCCGAGGAGGATGCCGTGGGCGATGCAGGATCGGAACGGGGGCCGGTCGAACAGAGCCGTCCCGAGCACATGGAGCGTGTAGAACCACCCTCTTGTCTGACTGACGTACTCCACGATGAAGTCCGCCGGAAAGTGATCCTCGAACCGCTGGCGGTTCTCGAAGGGGTAGTGCATCTGGGCGAACGGCATCGAGCCGGAGTCGAACCAGCAGTCGAGCACGTCGGTGATCCGCCGCATCGTGGACCTGCCGCTCGGGTCATCCGGATTCGGGCGCGTCAGCTCGTCGATTGTCGGCCGGTGGAGGTCCTTCGGTCGGACCCCGAAATCCCGTTCCAGCTCGTCGAGGCTGCCGTAGACGTCGATCCGCGGGTAGGCAGGATCGTCGCTCCTCCACACGGGGATCGGTGTCCCCCAGAAGCGGTTCCGGCTGACGCTCCAGTCCCGTGCCCCCTCGAGCCATTTCCCGAAGGCGCCGTCCCGGACGTGGGCGGGCACCCACTCGATCTGCTCGTTCAGCTCCACCATCCGGTCCCGGAACTTCGTGACCTCGATGAACCATGAGCTCACGGCGCGATAGATGAGGGGCGTGTCCGTCCGCCAGCAGTGTGGGTAGCTGTGCGTGTAGTCCTCCTGCGCCAACAGGACCCCGTTCTCCCGGAGCCGCGCCACGACACCGACATTCGCCTCGAAGACCTGCACGCCGGCGAAGTCGCTCACCTCGTCGGTGAACCGGCCGGAGTCGTCGACCGGGGCAACGATGCGGATGCCGGCGGACTCGCACGCCCGTTGGTCGTCCTCGCCGAAGCCGGGCGCCATGTGGACCACCCCGGTGCCGTCCTCGGTGGTGACGAAGTCGCCCCCGAGCACGACAAAGGCGTTCTCGGCGTCCGCGAAGTAGTCGAACAACGGACTGTATTGCCGCCCGAGGAGAGCAGAGCCCTTCACCCGACCAAGGTCGTTCACCCCTTCCAGCTCGGCTTCGTAAGCCTCCAGCCGATCGGCGCCCACGACGAGGCGCTCTGTTCGGCCCGTCTCGCCGACGGGTCGCTCCAGCACGGCGTAGTCGAGCTCGGGACCGACGGCGAGGGCCAGGTTGGACGGGAGAGTCCACGGGGTCGTGGTCCACGCCATCACCCGGAGCGGCCCGGCGATGAGATCGGGGGCCGCCTCCTCCGGGCGCGCCGGCAGGAGGTCGAAAAGGACCGTCACGGCCGGGTCGGTGCGGTCCCGGTAGCTGTCGTCCTGGCGGGTCTCGAAGTTGGAAAGGGGTGTCTCGCACTCCCAGCAGTAGGGCAGGACACGGAAGCCCTCATAGGCGAGGCCGCTGTCGTACAACCGCTTGAAAGCCCAGATGACGCTCTCCATGAAGGAGATGTCCATCGTCCTGTAGGCGTTGTCGAAGTCGACCCAGCGCGCCTGGCGCGTCACGTACCGCTGCCAGGCGTCGGTCGTCCGTTGGACGATCTCCCGGCAGAAGTCGTTGAAGCGGTCGATGCCGTATGCGGTGACCGCCTGGCGGCCGTGGACGCCGAGCTCCCTTTCGGCTTCTATCTCGGCCGGCAGGCCGTGGCAATCCCAGCCGAAGCGCCGTTCCACCCGGTGCCCCCGCATCGTCTGGTACCGGGGGACGGCATCTTTGACGAAGCCAGTGAGAAGATGGCCGTAGTGAGGCAGCCCGTTGGCGAACGGCGGCCCATCGTAGAAGACGAACTCGGTGTCGGGCGGATGCAGTGCGACTGACGCTTCGAAGGTCCTGTCTTCGCGCCAGAAGGCGAGGATCTCCTCCTCGAGGGCGGGGTAGCGCGGCTGAGCCTGCACGACCGGGTAGGTCGTGGCGCCGGCGGCTGGTGTCGTCCTCTCGCCGTTCTCGGCTGTCATTTCTCTAGCGTAGGCAGCGCGGCGGCCAGTTTCGTCGCTCCCGGCAAAGGCCGGACGGGAGGCCACGGAGGCGGCTAGTCTCTAGCACCTTTCATCGGGAGAGGAGAGCTCCGGCACCGATGGCCACCACGACGGGGGCGGACCGCACAACACGGGCAGCAAAGAAGGCGTCCACTGACGCCTCCAAGCCCAGCCGCGCCAGCAAACAGGATGAGCAGAACAGCAAGGCGGCCGCCGCCAGCAAGAGCACCGAGACGACGGCGGCCTCGAAGCGCGCGGGACGCGACGGCGCCGAGCCTGCAGGCTCACGCCCGGCCGAAAAGGACCGCAAGGGCGAGGCGAAGGCAGCCGGTTCGGCCGGCAAGCAGCCTCCTGCCAAGCAGGCGGCCGGTAGGGGACGCTCTGTCTCCGGCTCGGCGGCGAAAGCCTCCGAGAAGCCGGCTGCGAAGCAGTCCGCAAAGCGCGCCAGTTCGGACGCGACGACCACCTCCAAGTCCTCCTCGCCGGCGAAGGCCGAGAAGGGTGCCGCCACGGCTGCAGGCGCGCCGGCGGCACCGGGAGGCAAGAGCGCCTCTGCGGGCAAGGAGACCGCCGCCGCCAAGGTGTCTTCGGCTGGCAAGGAGGTCCCGGCGGCTGAGAAAGCGTCTGCTGAGAGGGCGGCCGCCGGCGGCAAGGCGGCCCCCGGCGACAAGTCGACCGGCAAGGCGTCCTCCGCCGACAAGGCGACCGCCGACAAGGGGACGGCCGACGCGGTGCCCGCGAGCGACAAGGCGACGGCTGCCGGCAAGAAGGCGTCTGCCACCAAGGCGGCCCCGGCCGCCGGCGGTCGGGAGCCAGCCGCGTCGAGCCCGTCGCGTCCTCCCGGGCTGCTGTCGCCGCGGCGACACGAGACCGGTGTGCGCAAGACGGAGGGGTACACCGACGAGCGTTTTCTCACTCATCAGCGGCAGTTGCTCGAGAGCGAGCGCGTCACCTCCGTCGAGCAGGCCAGGAGCCTTCGCGCTGAGGCCGAGTCCCTCGTGGAGGAGATGGAACCCGGTGACATCCAGTTCGACGACGAGTCCGGCGAAGGCGGCACTGTCACCGTCGACCGCGAGCGGGACCTGGCGTTGTCGGCACAGGCCCTCACGGCGGTGGACGAGATCGACCACGCCATGGCAAAGACGTTCAACGGCACATACGGGATCTGCGAGAACTGCGGAAAGCTGATCCCCCGGTCGCGCCTCGAGGCGCTTCCGTACGCGCGCCTGTGCATCGACTGCAAGAGCGGGGGGCTGTCCCGCCGTTGACAGACGGCGGCAGTGCGGCTGAGGTGCCTGCAACCGACAGAACGGCTGCGGACGGCTCGGCCGCCGATGGCACGGCCGCCGAGCGCACCGTTGCCGACGGCCCGGCCCCCAACGGCACTTCCCCCACAGGGAGCTCTCGGATGGTCGGTGCCGGAAATCGGCGGCGCCGCATCGTCCTCATCACCGCCATTGCTGCGGTGGTGCTCGCCGCCGACCAGATCACGAAATCACTCGCTGTCGAGCACCTGAGCGACCACCGGGTGCATCTCATCGGCCCGTTCTACCTGTCGCTGTCCTACAACACAGGGGTGGCGTTTTCCGTCGGCGCCGGCCTCACGCTCCCCATCATCCTGATCGCCGTCGCCGTCGTGGGCTCGATTGTCTGGCTGGCGCGCGGATCGCTGTCCATGCTCGCCGCCGTCGCGGTCGGCCTCATCCTCGGAGGGGCCCTCGGCAACCTGTCCGACCGCCTCTTCCGGGCCCACCACGGGGCGGTGGTCGACTTCCTCTACTCCGGCTTCTGGCCGACGTTCAACGTCGCCGACAGCTGCATCGTCATCGGCAGCTTCCTGCTCGCCTTCTCCCTGTGGCGGAACCGCGCCCCGTGACCGCCGAGGCGGTGCAGGTGCCGCTCACGCTCGCCGGGGAGCGCGTTGACCGGGCCGTGGCCATGCTCACCGGCCAGACGCGGGCGGACGCCGGTCGTCTGGTGGACAGCGGCGGGGTCACCCTCGACGGTGGTCTCGTCGAGCGACGGAGCCGTCGCCTCCGCGCTGGAGAGCGGCTGGCCATCGATCTCTCGCGGGTCGCACCCGCTGCCGGGGTGACTGTCCTACAGCCGGCGCCGCCCGGCGCGGTCGACTTCACGGTGATATGCGAGGCGGACGACTTCGTCGTGGTCGACAAGCCGGCCGGCGTGGTCACACATCCGGGGGCAGGCAACCGCGAGGCGACGCTCGCCTCGGGCTTGCTGGCACGCTATCCGGAGCTGGCTCGACTTCCGCTGGAAGGCTTCGGGGCGCCCGACCGTCCGGGCATCGTCCACCGGCTCGACAAGGAGACCTCTGGGTTGCTCGTGGTAGCCCGCAGCCCGGAAGGGTATTCGTCCCTCGTCGGCCAACTCGCCGCCCGGAGCGCCAAGCGCTCCTACGTGGCGCTCGTCAACGGCCGGGTCAGCTCACAGGAGGGCCTTATCGACGGCCCGATCGGACGTTCAGATCGCGACCCGACTGCCATGGCCGTCGTGGCCACCGGCCGGGAGGCGCGCACGTCATACCGGGTGCGGCGGCGATTCACCGATCCGGTGGCGGCCACGGAGCTCGAGCTGCAGCTTCAGACCGGCCGCACTCACCAAATCCGCGTCCATCTGGCCGCAATCGGTCACCCCGTCTTAGGCGACAGCCGCTACGGGAGGAGCCGGCGCTCGGCGGGCGTGCCGAGGTTGATGTTGCATGCCGAGAGGCTGGGTTTCTCCGAGCCGCGCACGGGCGAACCGCTCGAGTTCACCGCGCCTCCTCCCGATGCTTTCCGGCAGGCTCTGGAGCGCTTCAGCTAAGCGCCCGCGCTGATCTGCCCGGGCGCGCAGGCACTTGGCGTCTGATCTGTCGCTAACTGCCTACACGCCGCCCCGGGCGGGGGGCCTACCAGTGCTCAGGCGGCGTCGTTGACGCCGTCTACCTCCGGCTGCTCGGCCAGGAATGCCAGTGCCGAAGCCTCGATGCGCCGGACGCGGCGCACGCCGATCCCGAGGGATCTCGCCGTCGACTCTAAGGACGCCGGCGGCGTGCCGTCGAGGCCGAAGCGCAGGCGGATAACCGCTTGCTCCAGCTCGGGTAGACGGCCGATGGCCGCCTCGAGGCGGCCGAGGCTGATGGCGTGCACGAGGTCGTCCTCGAAAGGCGCGTCGTCGGCCGCGACGACATCTCCCAGCGTCGCAGTCGCCTCACTGGTGAGGGGTTGGTCAAGGCTGGCCACCACCCGTGGCAGCCTCGCTTGATCCGGGTCGGCCTCGAGCTCGGCTGCGAGGGCGTCCTCGGGCAGCCTGATCGCCCGTCCCTTGGACTGCACGGCCCTCTGCAGAGCCTGGCGGATCCACCACGTCGCATACGTGGAGAATCTGAAGCCCTTGCGCCAGTCGAACTTCTCGACGGCGCGCATAAGCCCGAAGGTGCCCTCCTGGACCAGGTCGACCAGGTCAACGCCGCGACCCTGGTAGCGCCGGGCCCAGTGGACCACGAGCCGGAGGTTGGACCCGATCATCTGCTGACGGGCCTCTTCATCGCCCTGTTCGATCCGCTTGGCCAGCTCGACCTGGGCATCCGCGCTCAGCAGCGGGTACTTGCCAAGGTCGTCCAGGAACAGACGCATCAAGTCGGGCGCGCTTCCCCCCCGATCGCTCCCCCCGAGGCCGCGGTCATGTGCTCCGTGGTCGGCGCTCGCGTATTCGATTGTGGAGTTGGCGGAAATTTTCTTGCTCTCCTCTCGTTTGTCTTCTGGCGACTTCAACATCTCAGGAGGCTCACTCATTCCGTCCAGCCGGTATGTTTATCCCCAGGTCGTGCGGCGGCGCCGATTTCCGCGTCGCCCGTTAGCCTGACACGGGTGAGCCCTGGGCCGCCATTTCGGCCGAGTCGCATCACCGTAGTTCGTCACGGCGCGACAGAGTGGAGCACCAGCGGTCGCCATACCGGCAAGACCGATCTACCCCTCTCGCCCGACGGAGAAACCGAAGCCGCCGCCTTACGATCCCGCCTCGGACAGTTGCACCCCGCCCTCGTGCTGTCCAGCCCTCTCCGGCGTGCCCTCGACACCTGCCGGCTGGCCGGCTTCGGAGACCGCGTAGAGATTACGGAGCTGCTGGCCGAGATGGACTACGGCGACTACGAGGGGCTGACCACCCCCGAGATCACGGAGCGCCGGCCGGGCTGGGACCTCTTTCAGGACGGCTGTCCTGGAGGTGAGACTATCGCCGACGTGGGGTCCAGGGTCGACGCGGTCATCACCCGGCTGACCGGAGACGCGCACCTCCAGGACCGCGAGGCTCTCATCTTCGGCCACGGGCACACGCTGCGGTGTCTCACCGCCAGGTGGCTCGAGTTGTCCGCTGAGAATGCCCGCCTTTTCCTCCTTGGGGCTGGATCGCTCGGCGTGCTCAGCTGGGAACGCGAATGGCGGACACTGCACGGGTGGAACAACCGGTAGGCCGGCCCCGAAGGTCTAGGCGAGCGGCCCCACCGCGGCGGCCACCCCGCCCCGGGCCCGCTCCACCATGTCGGCGAGGGTGAACGAGTCGAGGTGGTGGCGCATGTGCTCGCCCACCTCTGACCACACGCTGAGCAGGACACACTGGCCCTCGTGGTCACAGGCTCCGTTCTCGTGCGGTTGGCCGAAGTCGCCGGCCATGATCGGGCCGTCGACGGCACTCACGATCTGGCCGAGAGTGATCAGCTCCGGAGGGCGTGCGAGCACGTAGCCGCCCCCGACGCCGCGCTTCGAGCGGACGAGGCCGGCACCTTTCAGAGCGAGGAGGATCTGCTCGAGGTAGGGCTGGGGGAGCCCGGTGCGCTCGGCGATGTCGCGCACCGAGGTCGGGCCGGCCTCGTCAATCCGGAGGGCGAGAGACAGCAGTGCCCGGCTGGCGTAGTCGCCCCGGGTCGAGACCTTCACGTCGCCCATCGTACGACCATGTCGGCTCGGCCCCGGTGAGGGGGAGGGCAGCTGAGGGGCCGGGCACGACCGATGAGGCTCCCGTCAAGCCGCCGGCGCCCCCCGGCCGGGCGGCGGCCGGGGGGCCGCCGGTGAACAGACCCGATGACGAGAGTGCAAGCATGCCGCCCACCACGAGGGTGAGCCCCATCGCCGCCCCGAAGAGGGCGACCGGCGAGGAGCGCACCGGCTCGCCGAGGAGCATCGAGCCGAGAAGCACGCTCGTGAGAGGGTTGAACGCTGTCAGAGCAGGCAAGAGACCACCTGATCGGGCCGGTCTGGAAGGCACTCCGCACGAGCAGGACGGCCACGAGCAAGGTGGCGGGGCCAACAGCTGCAGCAGGGTCCCGACACCGCTGCTAGCCACGCCGATCAACCACAGCGGGCGCCGGGCGAGACGGAGGACGAGCTGCGGGCGCAGGTTGTGCTCGGCGGGCTCGCCAGCGGCCGCATGCTGTTGCAGCACGGCCGCAACGGCAAATGCCAGTGCCGCAGCCAGGCTGAGCAGGACTACCGGCACGGCCGCCGGCTGATCAGCACCCGGCCGGAGTTGTCCCGCCGTTGTCGAGCGTGAGGAGCGTGCAGATCGTCATCTTCGAGACGAGCCAATGGCCGCCCGATTCGACGGCGAAGCCCTTCTGGTTCGTGAGCAGCGCCGAGCCGGACGGCGAGAGCACGTTGTAGGTGACGAGAGCACAAGGGGACGGGAGCGACTTGGAGCTGCAGGTCGCTTTGCCCTCGATGGCGACCGAGAGGACATGGGCCCCGCCGGCCTCCTTGGCGAGCGGTGACTTGAGGGCGGCGGCGAAGGCGCTCCTCAGGGAAGAACCGTCCTGGACGGCAGCCAGCTTCGGAGCGATCGCCGGGCTGGCCAGGTCGAACAGGGCCATGTAGGCCTGGTCGATAGCGGCGCTGGCGCTGCCGTTCGAGGGTGTAGTCGAGCTCGATGTAGCCGTCGCGGTCGACGTCGTGACCGAAGTCGAGGGGGCAGCGGTGGAAGTGGTGGTTGTGGGAGAGCTGCTCGAGCTGCATGCGGCAGTCGTGATGCCGAGGACGACGACGCTCAGCATCGCCGCCATGCCCCGCCGAAGCCGCCCTGGGCGGCCCGAGAAGGGCGGTCGTCTCATGGGACCGAATTGTAGGCACGAGGCGGTGTGCCGCCGTCCTCTAGATTCGCCGGGGTGAGCATCGCGACGAAACGGGGAGATTCCGGTCAGACGAGCCTCCTCTACGGGGGGCGCGTCCGGAAGGACTCGGCCCGCATCGACTGCAACGGCGCCGTGGACGAGGCGCAGTCTTCCCTCGGGCTGGCGCGGGCCTTCATCAGAGCCGGGGCGGCGTCCGGACCGCCGCCTTTCAGCACCGAGGCGCTCGTCGAGATAATCGTGGGCGTCGAGCGCGACCTGTGGGTGCTCATGGCCGAAGTGGCCACGGCTCCCCGCCATCGGATAAAGCTCGTGGCCGGCCAGTCACTGGTCACCCCCGGGATGGTCGAGGCGCTGACGGCGCTTGTCGACCGGCTGGAGGCGGCCGAGGTGATGCCGAAGGAGTTCGTCGTGCCGGGCCAGAGCGTGGAGAGCGCCGCCCTCGACGTGGCGCGGACCATTGTCCGACGCGCCGAGCGCCATGCGGTCGCCATGAAGGCCGAGGGGTCTCAGGTCGTGCCGTACCTGAACCGCCTCTCGGACGTCTGCTGGCTGCTCGGGCGAGCTCTGGAGAGCGAGCACCTCACCGCCCGGCCCGGTGGGAGGCGCCGGCGGCCTGCCCGCCAGCCGGCAGCCCCGGCTTGAGAGGTCACATCGGGGCCACCGCCCCGACAGGGCGCATCGGCGCCGCCGCCCCGACAGGGCGCATCGGCGCCGCCTCGCCGCAAGGGTCATGATGGCAGCATGACACTCGGCCTCTCCATCGCGTCGTCCCCGCCGGCGGATGCCTCCGCAGTTGCCCAGTTCGTCTTCGAGGGCCTCGAGGCAGCCTCGCCTGAGGTCGCGATCGACGTGGCTCTGTGCGACCTGCGCGGGTACAAGGCCAAGCTGGGTGAGTGCCTCCTCGAGAGCGACGGCGGCCTACCGCGCGTCCTGGTCGGTCTCGGCCCCCGCGAGCGATTCGGCTCCCGCGAGCTGCGGCGGGCGGCGGCCGCCTTCGTGCGCCGGGTGCCGGGGGGTCACCTGGGCGTGCTCGACATCGGCCCGCTCATCGGCGGCGGCATCAGCGCCCGCCGCGCCGCCCAGGCGGTCGCCGAGGGTGCCAGGGCGGCAACCTACGGTTTCTCGCAGTATCTGAGCACCGAGTCGTCACCGTCGCTCGAGTCGGTCGCGATCGTCGTGCCTGCCGAGTCGGTTGCCGAGGCGGAGGCCGGGCTCGAGCGGGGCCGCGCCGTCGCCGAGGCCGTCTCGCTCGGCCGCGATCTCGTGAACACTCCGGCCGGCGACCTGAGTCCATCGCGCCTGGCCGATATCGCCGGCGAGGTGGCCGAGCGAGCGGGTCTCGAGCTCACGGTCCTTGACGAGGATCAGATTCAGGCAGAGCGGCTCGGGGGGTTGATGGGAGTGGCCCGCGGCTCGGCCGAGCCGGCGCGGCTCATCAAGCTCGTCTACCGGCCGGAGCGGTCGGGAGAGAACGGGAGTGCCGGCTTGCCGACGGTAGCCCTCGTCGGCAAGGGCATCACCTTCGACTCGGGCGGTCTCTCGCTGAAGAGCGGGGACGGCATGATGACGATGAAGTGCGACATGAGCGGGGCAGCAGCGGTGATCGCCACCCTCGGTGCCTGCCGCGCCCTCAATGTGGGAGTGGGTGTGGTCGGCTACGCGCCGGCCACCGAGAACATGCCCGGGGGCAGGGCCACCAAGCCGGGAGACATCCTTACGACCCGCAACGGCAAGACGATCGAGGTCCTCAACACCGATGCCGAAGGCAGGCTCGTGCTCGCCGATGCCCTGGCGCTTGCCGCCGAGGACGAGCCTGACGCCATCATCGACATCGCCACCCTCACCGGCGCCTGCGTCGTCGCACTCGGCACCAAGGTGGCCGGGATAATGAGCAACGACTCCCGCGTCGTGTCGGCGATAGAGCGAGCCTCAGCCGAGGCGGGGGAGGGCTTCTGGCACTTGCCGCTCCCGCAGGCCTATCGCTCGTTCGTCGAGTCGTCCGTGGCTGACATGAAGAACATCGGCCGGCCGGGCAATGCCGGCGCCCTCGTCGCCGGCCTCATCCTGGAGGAGTTCGTCGCCGACCGCCCCTGGGCTCATCTCGACATCGCCGGGCCGGCCTTCACGGACGAGGAGACCGACGAGTCCCGCAAGGGGGGAACGGGCTTCAGCATCGCCACCCTGCTCGAGCTCGTGTCGAGCTGGGAGGCGATAGGGGGACCGGCTGACAATGCCGCCGACGGAGCGGTCCGATGAGCGGGCGCCCACGCCCGGAGACACCCCCTGCCAATACTCGCAACACCGCCTCCGGCCGGCCAGCCGGCAAAACTGGTGGTGCGGCCGCCCGGTCAGCAGCTAAGTCCGGCGGTGCCGGCCGACCGGCTCGCAAGCGCACCGCCACCTCGGCCAGGGTCACGCCGGTGCCCGTGGTCGCCGAGGCCACGGTCACCGGCCCACAGCACCCGGCGACGCTGGCGATAGACATCGGCGGCACCGGCTTCAAGGCCTCCGTGCTCGACGCCAGCGGGCGCCTGCTCGCCGACCGGGTCCGGGTGGCCACGACGTATCCGTGCCCGCCCGAGCTGATGGTCGACGACGTCGTCAAGCTCGTCAAGCCGTTGCCGGCGGCCGACCGGGCATCGGCCGGGTTTCCCGGGGTGGTTCGCAAGGGGCGGGTCCTGACCGCCCCGCATTTCATCACCAAGTCCGGCCCCGGCTCGCCTGTGGTCCCCGAGCTGGCGCGCAAGTGGAAGGGCTTCGACCTGGCCGGAGCCCTGGCCGAGCGGCTCGGTATTCCGGTCCGGATTGCCAATGACGCCGACCTGCAGGGGTGGGCGGTCGTGAGCGGTATCGGGCTCGAGATGGTCGTCACCCTCGGGACGGGAGTGGGGAGCGCCCTCTTCCTCGAGGGGAAGCTGGCCCCACACCTCGAGCTTGCCCACCACCCGTTCCGGAAGAACCAGACCTACAACGAGCAGCTCGGGGAGGCGGCTCTCGCGAAGATCGGGACGCGCAAATGGCGAAAGCGCGTCCTCGAGGCCATTGCCAACTTCGAGAGCCTCGTGAACTACGACCGCCTCTATCTCGGCGGCGGCAACGGGCGTCGCATGGCCGGCCACGTCGACCCTTCCATCACGATCGTCGACAACGTCGCCGGGATTCTCGGAGGCATCAAGCTGTGGGAGGTCGGTGCCCACGGAGGGGGTTGAGCAGCCGTCCCTATTCGCCGAGCCAGCCCGGTGAGGCCTCGAGCAGGAAGCGACTGACCGCGAGCGAACGGTCGAATGTGTCGCAGAGCAATTCCTCGCCGGCGAGCACCCGGGCGAGCGACACCTCGCGGCGGGCGACGATCGTAAGGCGGCGCACCGGGGCGTCGGTCACAGAACCGAAGGAGTCCGTCGCCGAGATCTCGAGCGGCAACTCGACGCCGCCGACCCCGGCGAGGTCGATGGCCAGCCGGAGGAGGTCGGGACCCTGCGGCAGGGGGGGTATGCCCCAGTTGAACGTGAGGGGGAAGAACCATTTGTCGGCCGGGTCGGCTTCCTCCGGCAGCGCCACGACGGCGTCCTCGAAGTCGAGCAGCACCCTCGGCTCCACCTCGAGTGCGAGGTGGAGGTCGATCGGGCCCCCGCAACCCTCCTCCGGGTGGAGGTCGACCTCCCAGAACTGGCGCAACGAGTACGTCTCCACGAAGTGACGCTCGTCGTGCACGTGAAAGCCGTGATCAACTGCGTGATCTTTGATCTCGGCCACGTAGCCGGCGACGTCGATGACCGCCATCCGGCGCGAGTGTATGCGGGCGGCACGTATTACCGTGCCCGGGAGTGGAGGCCGCAGCTCTAATCGAGGTGATGACCGAGGCAGCCGATGCCGTGGCTGCCGCCCTCCGCGGCCTCGCCGACTGGGGCCCGGCAGGCACACGGCCCGGTCAATACCGGACCGACCTCGTCGCGGACGCCGCCGCCGTCCGGATCCTGTTGAGCGCCGGCTGCTCGGTGCTGAGCGAGGAGTCCGGCTTGACGCAAGCACGGGCCGGGTCGGCATCACTGCTGGCGGTCCTCGACCCGGTCGACGGCTCTACGAATGCGGCCCGGGGCATCCCGTGGTATGCCACGAGCATCTGTGTCCTCGATGACGAGGGCCCGCTGGCGGCCGTCGTCGTCAATCAGTCGAATGGACGCCGGTACGCGGCTGCCCGAGGCGACGGGGCGCGACGGGACGAGGAGGCGATCTCGCCGACGAGCTGCCGACATCTCGGCTCGGCTGTCATCGGCCTGTCGGGCTATCCGAAGTCGTATCTGGGCTGGAAGCAGTACAGGGCGCTCGGGGCAGTGGCGCTCGATCTGTGTGCCGTGGCCGACGGGACCTTTGACGGCTATGTCGACTGCGGGTGGAACGCCCACGGCGGCTGGGACTACCTCGGCGGCTGGCTGATCTGCACTGAGGCAGGTGCGGTCGTCGCCGACGCCCTCGGCCGTGAGCTTGATGTGCGCACGCATTCGGAGCGACGCGCCCCGGTCGCCGGCGCCACGGCTGAGCTCCTGGAAGCCCTCCTCAGCGCGAGACGGGACGCCCGGTAGCCGAACCGGCTGCTGCCTGGCGGGCGAGCTCGCTGGGCGACAGGTCCGCCGACCGGCAGGGCCGGTTTGGCTAGGGTGTGGAGGCCGATGTCGTCGATGGATGGTCCGCAGCCGGGGGACGGCGGCTCCGCGCTCATCTCAGGCCCCGCTCCCGATGCCGGGGACTCAGTGCAGGCGAGCGGAGCCGAAGCCGGGGCGGTCGGCGCCGCTGATGCCGGCGCCGAGCTCTCGCCCCTGGCTTTGCTCCTTGCCGTGCAGGCGCGCGACCTGGCGGCCGAGCAGCTTGCCTACCGCCGTCGCGAGCTGCCCGAACGCAGCGAACTGGCCGCGCTGGACCGGACCGGCGCCGGCCTGCGGGCACGGCTCGACGAGCTTCAGTCCCAGCGCGACGAGCTCGGGGCAGGCCAGGAGCGGCTCGACCACCAGGTCGACTTGCTCAGCTCCCGGATGGCGGCGATCGAGGCGCGACTCAACTCAGGTGCGGCGGCCTCCTTCCGCGACCAAGAGGCGATGGCGAACGAGACTGCCTCCCTCGGGCGCCAACGCCGTGCCCTCGAGGATCAGGAGCTGGAGATCATGGAGGTACTCGAGCCCATCGATGCCGAGCTGTCAGCCCTGGGTGCCCAGCTGGCGTCGGACGACGAGGCTCGTGCCGTGGCGGTATCGGCCCTGGCGGCCGCAGAGGCTGTGCTCGACGATGAGCTGGCGGCAGTGACAGCCGAGAGGAAGTCCCTGGCTGGCGGGCTGCCGCCGGATCTGGCAGCGATCTACGAACGGCTGCGAGCCAAGCTTGGGGGCGTCGGTGCTGCCCATCTTGTCGACGGCGCCTGCAGCGGCTGTCACCTGAGGCTGCCGGCGCGCGAACGTGACCTGATCCAGCACGCGCCGGAGGGGACAGTCTTCTACTGCGAGCAGTGCGGCCGCATCCTCGTTCCTTAGCCTGTCGGCTGATCATCGGTGGCGACGACGCGAGTGAGCTGAACGCCACCGACCCAACCCTCGATCGCCGGCCGGCGCCAGCTGATCCCGGCGCACTGCGTGATGCGGCTGACTGCGTGCCCAGAGCCGAAGTCCTTTTACGGGGCGACCGGGATGGCACAGCCTGAGGCACCCGGCGCGAGCGACGTGCAAGAATGCTTGCGTGGCGAGCCGGCCGGGTGGTCGCGGACCGCGGCGAGCTCCGGCTCGACAGCGGACCGAGGAAGGTCGGGGCTCCACAGGGCAGGGTGCTGGCTAACGGCCAGTCGGGGCGACCCGAAGGAAAGTGCCACAGAAAGCAGACCGCCGATGGCGCGAAAGCGCACAGGCAAGGTTGAAACGGTGCGGTAAGAGCGCACCAGCGCCCGGGGTGACCCGGACGGCTCGGTAAACCCCACCCGGAGCAAGGCCGAACAGGGGACGGGTTGCCCGCCCGATGTCCCCAGGTAGGCCGCTTAGATGGATGGCCACCCCGCTGGGCTTGCCCAGCGGACAGAACCCCGCCTATAGGCCGGCTCGCCACACACACCGGCCTGGAGGGGCGCTAATATGTGCTCTGGCCTGCGGTTTTGTCCTGTCCGTCAGTGCCCGGTGGTGACCAAAAAACACCGCTGTAGTCCTCAGAACTGAGGACTTTTTGAGGACCTGAGGACTTTTTGAGGACTGAATCCGGTCACTGATCGGGCTGTGGAGGCGCCGTGGCGAGCATCGACAAGAGGCCGAACGGCCGCTACCGGACGCGGTGGCGCGAGTACCCGGGCGGGCCGCAGAAGACCCGCCATTTCGATCGCAAGG